>Ga0074193_1000033_pt1 | contig 245037 bp, 250 predicted proteins | sample EPASupsiteHSE605_FD_64523 | JGI IMG/M metagenome (GOLD analysis project Ga0074193, IMG submission 64523) | Bioremediated contaminated groundwater from EPA Superfund site, New Mexico - Sample HSE6-05 | ecosystem: Environmental > Aquatic > Deep subsurface > Groundwater > Contaminated ... | reverse complement strand
CGCATGCGCTCAGCACCCAAGATCTCCCCCAGCCGTGGTCGTCGGCGGTCAGGTCTTCGACCTTCTATTCGCCGACACTAGCTGCAATATTGCAGCGTCGGAGTAGGACGTCGCCAGGAATTATTTTATTTCTGAAACTTACATATATTTGTCCCAGCCATCGACTCAGCACTCAAGATCTCCCCCAGCTGTGGTCGTCGGCAGTCAGGTCTTCGACCTTCTATTCGCCGACACTAGCTGCAATATTGCAGCGTCGGAGTAGGACGTCGCCAGGAATTATTTTATTTCTGAAACTTACATATATTTGTTGTCCCAGCCATCGACTCAGCACTCAAGATCTCCCCCAGCTGTGGTCGTCGGCGGTCAGGTTTTCGACCTTCTATTCGCCGACACTAGCTGCAATATTGCAGCGTCGGAGTAGGACGTCGCCAGGAACTTAATATGTATGAAAAGAACTCGGTACTAGTCACCAAACTGGCGCCATCGCCGCACATTTGTCTTATAGCCTTCTATTTCATCGGAGCTCAGGCTTTGCCTTAGATGGCGGTACTAGCTACCTTATTAGTGAGTGCAACGAACAACAGTAGTACCCGTAGGGTGTTTCATATTGGCAACGTCGGCCAACAACAGAGGGCCAAACTGGCAGCATTGGAGTAGGACGTCACCAGGAATTATTTTTTTATAAAACAAGCTTTACTTTTACGTAAGGATAGTTTTATGTCTACGCAAATATATACAAAATACGTATTCAACTACAAATAATGATGATAGGGGTCTTTCGATAAATGGAAAGACAGTAAAGATTGATAAACTGAAAAGTAGCAGTTGGCGAGCATAAGATTCTCTTCGAATAACCAATAAAAACCCCAGAGTGGTATACACCATTCCATTTATATCGTTCCATAACATGAGTTAAATGACTATTCGCTCTTTTAGCAAAAAGTCCCTATAGTGTTAGATCAATGGAAGTAAATTAAGGATTATAGTATTTGACCTCACTTTCCGGTCTCAATATGTCGTATTAATACTAGTAATTTATAAAAAGGAGTGATTGGATTAGAAAGAGACCGAGCATTGCTATATTGGCTCTATTTATTCTGGGCGTTTGTACGGGTTTGGCAAGTGCCCAGAACAATGTTAAGGCTAATCAAAAAGGCAACGGGAACAAAGGCAGCGTTAGAAACGTTGATCAGGAATACACTGACAGCATGGTGAGTGGTCACGGGAAAAATTTATGGAGGCAATGGTATTAGAATTCGTCAGTGGTGATGAATTATCCCAATTTAGACCTAATCAACCGCTTACCAAATTAGAAGCCATTGCTATGTCGCTGAACGCTGAAGGTTTTCAGGACGATGTTGACAATTATACCTTACTTGATGAGGAACAAACATTACTGAAAAAGATTCCCGAGTGGGGTAAAAAATATGTAGCGATGGCCCTGCAAGAGGAATTAATTCTGCCGTATGAATTGCAGAGATTCAATCCCCAGCAGGGAATAAATCGCTATGAAGTATGCACTTATCTGTCCAGAATAAATGGTGATACCGAAGTAGTTCCACAACGAAAAAGGAATTTAAGGATTGGGCCGAGATATCAGAAGATTATAGAGCAATTGTTGCGGCAGTCCATGCCAAGGGACTTATGAACGGCAATGAGGAAGGGAAATTCTGCCCCAATCAAATAGTGAAAAGATGTGAGATGGCAGTAGTTATAGGTAATTTGGAAGATAATGTTTTGAATCACTTCAAATCTTCTAAAGTAAATGGTTTAATTGAAGCGTATCTACCCCTGACGCAGATGGGGATTTTGTGATAACGATTGATACAGATGAAACCAAAATGGCAGAAATTGATGTGGATGCTTATACTATAATGTTCTTTGAAGGCAAACAAATTGAGCCAGAAGATATTGTTATAGGCAGTCAGGTAAAGGTTATAGTAAAAGATAATAAAGCGGTTTTGGTAAGAGTGACCCTCGCCGATGAAGAAGACTACGAAGAATAATAAGGCGATACTGACAATGTAGAATTAACATGATGAACAGGGCTGCTCCACAGTAGCTCTGTTTTATTAAGGATGGGAAACAGATTAAATACAATATGTTAGAATTTAAATATCAGTAGAGGTGTTTTTCTAGGAGGACTCGGTATGGATTGTCCGGATAAGATTCAAATAAATGATCTAGTAAAAATTTCTGTGCAAAGATATCAAGCTGGGGAGAAAGAAGCCTTAGATGATATTTATCAACATTTAACCCAATTCTGCCTGCGGGTAATTTCCAAAACATGCGGTAAATACATCAATCCCGATGATGATGAAGCTGGCATAATTTCCAATGTAATCCTTGATGCTCTGGATAAATATAATTTTGATCGGGGTTCTTTCACGGTTTATCTAGGGCAGGCGGTCCGAAACCGCACTATTGATGAATTGAGAAAGGAAAAACGCCGCCCCAGTGTTACAGTTTCCTCTCTGGATACTGATATTTTATCTTCTAGAACTGAGGAGGCTGTCTTTGAGGACATCATTGATGATATAGCTAGAAAACAGGAGATACAAGCTTTTGAACAATTGTTGGTACCTTTTGAGTTAGACTTTGGAGAACTGGTCAATGTATCACCACGTCAATCAAAAACCAGAGTACAAGCCCAGAGAGCTGCCTGGCTAATTGCTCAGGATAGTGAGCTTAGTTCGTATGTGATTACAAAAGGTATGCTGCCCCATAAACTCCTGGAGAAAAAGTTTAATCTAAACCGCAGTATCCTGGATAGATATCGCAAATATATTATTGCGGCTATGCTTATTCATGTACATAGCCTCGGATATCTTAAACCTTATGTCTTGCCGGTACTAGAGGAGGGAGAACAATGGCTGGAATTAAAGGAATAGTAATGGAAAACAAAAATGGTCACACGGTCATATTGACTCAGCAAGGGGAATTCCGGCGGGTTATTATTGATAAGCCCATCGAAGTTGGAGAATTATATTATGAACATTCCATATCGCCATGGAAATATGCGCTTGCGGCGGTTGTCATAATGGCTCTGACCATTATTGGAACGTTGGACTTTTTCTCGGTTAAGGCTTACGCTCAAGTATCCGATTCATTGGAACTGGGAGTAAATCGCTGGAGCCGGGTGGTGACTACAAGAGCCCTGGATGATCAAGGGACAGCATTGCTGCAACAGACCAATTTAAAGGGGAAGAAAATTGACGTGGCGGTAGAGGAAATTGCTGACCAGGCCGTGGTCCAGGGCGACCTGGAGCAGGAGGATACGTGGAAAGAATTCCCGTTACAGGCATCCGACAAGGGTAATAAGGATCAAGAATTCATAGAACGGGTGGAGCAGCATATGAATAAAGGCTTGCAGAAATCTATTGATAAAAGAAAGAGCAACAACAATAGTGATAAGGGTTTGAAAAAGGGTCAGGAGAAGAATGAAAATAAGAATAATAAAGATAATTAGCGGTGCAGCATAATAATTATTACCAAGGTGATTTGCATTTTACCTATAATTATCACACAATGATGCAATAGAGGTGATGATGGATTTGACAGTAACCGACCTTGGTTTTAATAGTTTATTAAATGCCTTCTGGAAGCTGGACCTGATAATTTATCATTGGATACCAACCATCCAGACACCCCTGATTACAAGTATTATGATGATCATTACTTATGCGGGTTTTTTATTAACCTTTTTAAGCCTATCACCCCTGATCAGCTTTTACTTATTTAATCGGCAAAAAATACTGCAAGCCGTCTTTTTAAATATCAGTTTATTCTCAGCCTGGGCCGCCAGTGATTTATTGAAACTTTGGTTTGAACGCAGCCGTCCCATAGGGGAAGCATTGACAGCGGCTGCAGGCTATAGTTTTCCCAGTGGGCATGCTATGGTGTCTACGGCATTTTATGGGTTCATGGCCTTTTTGCTGCTAAATCATAACCAGAATAGGTGGACTGGATGGGCAGCAGTGGGTCTGTGTATGCTGATTTTCTTGATAGGATTCAGTCGAATTTATCTGAATGTCCATTATACCAGTGATGTACTGGCCGGTTTCCTGTTTGGGTTTATTTGCTTAATCAGCAGTATTGAAGGTTTCCAGTTTATCAAACGGAGATATGGCGTGAAATAGTAAAGGAAGGCAGGAATCAACGATCCCTGCGCCAACGTTTTTGAGCCTTTCTAACCTGTTTACCCTCGTCTGAGAATATACGCTGATTTTTATCCTGCTGCACTTGTCCGCCGATGTACTCTGACTCCCGTCCTCTGGCCACAATTAGTGTATTCCCCTCATCATAGGTTAGAGCAATGGGAAGGTCAGATTCCCCGTAGATCACCCGGTAACCGTTCTCTTTAAGTACGAGATCTTCTTTGAGCATCTTTCTGATTTCAGCCTTTAGGACAGATAAACCTGCCTTGCTGTGATGCCCTTTGCCATGGTTTATCACCAGGACATCCACCCCGTGTTTTAAAGCCCAATCTATATTTTGTCGGGTTTTTTCCCGGGACTCGTTTATGTTTAACCCATGCAGGTTGAGAATTTCGATTTTCACGTGCCTACTGCCTTTCATTATAAAAAGTTTAGATAATAGTAGATGCCAAAATATTAGCATATAAGTGGTTGTATATAAAGACTAAACAGGTCCTCCGTTGCACCCGAAGTGACTTGTTGTTATAATCCTTCATAAGGAGGAATTGCTGTGAATCTTGAAGAAGTTGAAGTACTGTTTACCGAAGAGGTAATTAGATTGAAAATCAAGGAACTCGCAAATGAAATTACCCGTGACTATGCAGGTCAAGAAGTCCTGATAGTGGGGATACTTAAAGGTGCTTTTATTTTTATGGCTGACCTGGTCAGGGAAATTGATCTTCCCTTGCAGCTTGATTTTATGGATGTATCTAGTTATGGCCAGTCCACGGTTTCATCGGGCGAGGTGCGCATAATGAAGGACCTGGATGATTCCATTGAGGGTAAAAATGTACTCATTGTTGAAGATATTATTGATACGGGCCTAACTCTTAAATACATAAGCGATAATTTAAAGCAACGGGGTCCTAAAAGCCTGCGGATTTGCTGCCTGCTGGACAAACCATCACGGCGCCAAAGCTCAATTAAACCAGATTACATCGGCTTTGCAATTGAGGATCTCTTCGTGGTTGGCTGGGGGCTGGACTACGCCGAAAGATATAGAAATTATCCTGCAATTGGCATTTTAAATCCAGCAGTATATAAAAAGTAGAGGTGTAACATGGAAAAAGAAGTAGTACTGGTCCTGGATTTTGGAGGCCAATATAATCAATTGATTGCTCGCCGAGTCCGGGAGTTATCCGTATATAGTGAAATGGTTCCTTTCGATATTTCCTTTGAGGAGGTAAAGGCTAAAAAGCCGGCGGCGATTATTCTCACCGGGGGGCCGGCTAGCGTACATGTGATCGATGCTCCGGCCTGTGACCCACGTATTTTTGCGATGGGAATTCCGGTTTTGGGAATATGTTATGGGATGCAGCTAATTGCCCAGGAGCTGGGAGGAAAAGTCCTTTCCAGTGAGTTAAGAGAATACGGGCGCTCCCAACTTACGGTAATGGGTGATGATGCTTTATTTAAGGGCGTTTCCCTTCAAACTCAGGTCTGGATGAGCCACGGAGATTCTATTAACGACATACCGGCAGGATTTGCCATTACAGCCTGTACTGATAATTGTTCGGTGGCAGCTTTTAGTAATACCTCTTCCCAGCTGTACGGGGTGCAATTTCATCCGGAGGTCAGGCATACCATTGAAGGCCAGACTGTATTGAAAAACTTCCTTTTTGAAGTGTGCAAACTAAAAGGTGACTGGGACCTTAGTGATTATATTGCCGAAACCATTCAAGCAATACGGAACAAAGTTGGTAATAAGAAGGTTCTCTGCGGTCTGAGCGGGGGAGTTGATTCTTCGGTGGCGGCTACCATGGTTCACCGGGCTATCGGTGACCAACTGGTATGTGTCTATGTAGATAACGGGCTGATGCGCAAAGGAGAGACGGAGTCACTTATCGAAACTTTTAAAAATCAGATGCATATGAATCTAATTATTGCCGATGTTAAAGAGCGGTTTTTGAACAAATTGGCCGGGGTCTCCGATCCAGAGCAAAAACGAAAAATAATCGGCGAAGAATTTATAAGGGTGTTTGAAGCTGAGGCTCAAAAGTTGGGTAAGGTAGATTATCTGGTACAGGGTACAATATACCCTGATGTCGTGGAAAGCGGAACTAAAACCGCCCATACTATTAAAAGCCATCATAACGTGGGTGGGTTGCCCAAGGATATGCAATTTGAATTGATCGAACCATTGCGCCTGTTATTTAAAGATGAAGTCAGAGTAATAGGTGAGAAATTAGACATTTCCGAAGAAATCGTCTGGAGGCAGCCATTTCCCGGACCAGGTCTGGGGGTAAGAGTGTTGGAAGAAGTAACTCCGGAGAAAGTTAGAATTTTGCAGGATGCCGATTATATAGTGCGAGAGGAAATAAAAAAGGCCGGTTTGGATAGAGAAATATGGCAGGCTTTTGCAGTGCTTCCGCCGATCAAGAGTGTAGGGGTTATGGGTGATGCCCGTACCTATGCTTATCCTATAATAATTCGAGCCGTAGTAAGTGATGACGCTATGACTGCGGAATGGGCTCATTTACCTTACGATCTATTAGATATAATGGCACGGCGCATCGTCAATGAGGTGCGGGGTGTGAATAGGGTTGCATATGATATCACCAGTAAGCCTCCCGGAACAATTGAGTGGGAATAAGATAATTGGGATAAGTAAATAGATACCCCTATTAACTAAAAAGTTCAGTGTTTTGATTAAATATTTACTTTGATTACTAAAATATTGTTTTCGGGGGATACTATTTATTGATTTCAGTTAGGGAGATGAAAACATGTTAGAAGATAAGTATATTGTTTGCAGAGATTGCGGAAACGAATTTCCATTCACAGTTTCGGAACAGGAGTTCTACGCCGAAAAGGGCTTTGAGAATGAACCCGGGCGTTGTGCGCCCTGCCGAAAAGAACGGAAACAACAACGCAGTGGTAATTCTGGTTACAGAGAAGAACGCCAAATGTTTAAAACCGTCTGTGCATCATGTGGTCAGAATACTACCGTTCCGTTTGAACCAACTGGTGATAGACCAGTTTATTGCAGGGAATGTTTCCAGGCTAGACGGTAGTAATTAATTGCAGAATCGAAAAATGAGGTGCGGGGTGGTAGAGGGATTACTAAGCAGTAATAAGTATTTAACATACTATAACTTTCTGGACAAGTAAGAAAAAATATGTTTAAATAATTAGTAATATGAAAACGGCAAACTCGCCGAAAGGCGGGGACGCAAAGCCATGGGTCTAAGACCATAAGGTTATGACCGCCAGGTTGCTAGAAATAAGGATGTAGTAGCTTTTTAGCCTGCTTTGCAATCTGCAAAAGCAGGCTTTTGTAATTTTTGATTAAGTCTATTAAATGACTAATACTTACAAGCTTTGGTTTCACGCTGCTTTAGAATAACCGGGGGGGGTAATGGAATGGGAAAATCGTTGTTTGGGGCTAATCCTAGAGAAATGAATGGTGAAATTGATCAGATTGCTATTGATTATAAGCTTAAACTTATAGCTTTCCAGGATGAACTTTTCCAGTCTCGGAAGAAATTGCAGGATTCTGATAAGAGGATGGTAGATTTACAAAAAAAACTTGACGAGTATGTACGTAATAAAGAAAATCAGATTGCTGAAGTATTGTTTACAGCTCATATGAATGCACAGCGTATTGAGGCCCAGACACGCTCGCAAACGGACTATTTTATACTAGAGATGGAAGAAGAGATGCGGCGTAAGGAAAAAGAAATTGAGTTGCTGCAAAAGAAAACCAACCGTTTCGCTGATGAGACGCTGGTGGATAGTGATACTGGTCATGATAATGCGGCTCGTCTGCAAATTGTTCAGGATCATATCCGAGCATTTAAGGAGCAGATCGAAACAACTAAAATAACGGACGTTTCTCTGGAAAACAAGAAACCTGCGAAAGTAGCTAAGGTGGCAAATATAGCAGAGCTTCCTATCGATAAGAAAGAGCAGGTTTTTGATACCAAGGAAGCACTATCTGTTGAAAGTAAAGATAAGGTGGTTGTTGAAAACAATGATCAGGTCGTTGAAGCCAAGATAGACCTATCCCTTGAAAATAAAGAACAGATCATTGAGGCTAAGGCGGAGCAACCTCTGGTAAACAAGGAGCAATCTGTTGAAACCAAAGTTATTGATCAACCTTTAGTAGGTAAAAAACGTCGGGTGGTGAGTAGAAAGTCTGACAAATCTCGGATAAATCAGGATCAAATCCCAACAATTGATGTCGCAGAAGAACCAGCAGAAGTTAAGGATCAAATAAGTGCAGAAAGTATTATAGACAATTCTCAACAATATTCCATGCCTGCGGTGCCGCCGGATCATGGAACAGAATATAGTCCTATTCAATCTTCAAGTCAAATGGAACTAAATGAAAGAATGCGATTGGATGCCTTTGTGGATGCGCGGTACTATGATAATATTGCCGGTCAAAAACAGATGCAGCATCATGCTTTGCAGGTTACTATTGAAGTAGACGTTCCTCCCGATAATTATTCAGTTCGATATACCAAGGTTTCTTCAGATGTTGTTTCAACTCTCTTGAAGTTCGACAATGTTGTTCTAAATGACGTTTTTCCATTCAATGTCATTGAGCCGAACCCGCAAAATATTTCTATTTATTTCTATAACTGCGTGGAGGATATGCTGTCCTTGATGGATCTCGAACTTCACAGTTTAACGGTGCTGGCGCTTCCAGACATTCAAATTCAAGTAAACAGCCGCAATATCAAACTGGATAAATTTTTGCATCAGGATGAAGATGTTCTTGACAACATCAGGGAGTCATTGATCCCTTGCGTAGAAACCTATTCTGAAGATATTTCTCCTCTCAAAGGAACCCTAAGCCGGATACTTGGAAAGAGAAATTAGTCATTGAATTTATGCAAAATACATCATAATGCTAGACAAATTTGTAAAAAAATGTTTTAATAATTAATATCTTGGTAAGGGCAAACTCGTCGAAAGGCGAGGACGCAGAGCCATGGGTCTAAAGCCGTAAGGCTATGACAGCCAGGTTGCCGGGACGATATAGAGTAGATATCAACCTGCTATGCAACCTGCATTAAGCAGGTTTTCTATTATATTTTTTATGGACAGACGCAGCTAAATTATTAGTTGTGGTTCTCTCTGTATAAAATGACCGGGAGGTGCAATGGGGATTTTTGGAAATGGGCCTAAAGAAGTGAGTAATGATAAGGAGCGCATTGTTTCTGAATAAGAACTTGAAATTGGAACTTTGCAGCATGAAATCATAGAGGCTCGGGCGAAGTTCAAGGAGTACGACACCAGGATGGCAGAGCTGCAAACTAAGTTGGAAGAATATTTAAGCAGAGAACGTCAGATCGCCGAAGTAATGATAAATGCTCAAATAAGTGCTCAAAAGATCGAGGCTCAGGCGCGTGCCAAAGTGGAGATCCTTCTGCAAGAAACTGATGAGGAGCTGCGCCGTAAGAATCAAGAACTGGAATTACTGCGCATAAAATCGCAACTTTTCAAACAAGAGCTTAATGATCGTCTGCTCCGATATGATGATATCGTATTAAACGATATTTTTCCATTCGATATAATTGAGCCTAACCATGAAAGTATTGCTAGGTACTTCTATAATACTTTGGAAGATACTTTATCCCTAATGGGGCTTACCCTCAAAGAAATCACTGTGAGGGATAGTCAATCTCTGATTATGGAAGTAAATAGACGTATAAAACGGATACTGGTCTAAGGTTGGGGCATATCTTTAAGAAATAAGAAACAGAGGGACGGTCTCTTGTTTGTCCTCACATGAACGAAGGGACTGTTCTTTGAAAACAAGGGGACGTTGTTCTGTTTGCGCTTTTACAGTCAGAAGTACAAACAGAACAACAGTCCCCTTGTTTTATTTATTTTCTGAACGCTGGAATGCCGACGGAAGTTGACATAGAGGGAAAGCTTTGTTAATATCAGGATATATGAAATAAATATGCGAGAAACGCGAAAGTGTGTCTAGGGTTCCGCATGGGTATAACATGGACAGGTCCGAGTGACACAGGCGCTATAGCGCTACACCGTATAGGGACAAAAGCCCAGGCGGATAGGTTTCGGTTACGAACCTGTCCATCTGGGTTTAAATATTTTTATTATCAAATTTACCCAAATTATTATGAGGAGTGAGGGACAATATGCCCGCTGTTGGAATCATAATGGGCAGCGACTCAGATCTGCCGATAATGAAGGACGCTGTCGACGTACTGGAAGAGTTCGGGGTTAGTTATGACATAACCGTTTGTTCGGCCCATCGCTTGCCCAAAGAAACCGCTGATTACGCTTTGACTGCCCAGGATCGGGGAGTGGAAGTAATCATTGCCGGAGCGGGGGGAGCAGCCCACCTGCCCGGGGTTATTGCTGCTTATACAGTCCTGCCGATTATAGGAGTACCCATCAAGACCAGTACCCTATCAGGAGTAGATTCCTTGTATTCTATAGTGCAGATGCCGAAAGGTATTCCGGTGGCTACAGTATCCATAAACGGCAGTGCCAATGCGGCTCTGTTAGCCATTGAGATGATAGCTATTAAGGATGCAGATTTACGAGAAAAACTCATCCTTTATAGACAGAAGATGGCGAAAGATGTCCTTGAGAAAGACCGGAAGCTTAAAAACTTGGGAATACAAGATTATCTACTGCATAAGGGGGACCAATAATGATTGAGAGATATACCCTGCCTGCTATGGGAGCAATATGGTCAGAAAAGAACAAACTGAATAACTGGTTAAAAATTGAGATTGCAGCCTGTGAAGCCTGGGCTGGCTTGGGCAAAATTCCTCCGGAAGCCGTCAAGGTCATTCAAGAAAAAGCCCATTTTGAAGTGGAACGCATCCAGGAAATCGAAGCCGAGGTCAGACATGATGTGATTGCATTCCTGACTAATGTCGGCGAATACGTGGGTGATGAATCCAAATACATTCATTTAGGGATGACTTCTTCCGACATACTGGATACTGGTCTGGCTATGCAGATGCGGGATTCAGTAGATCTGATCCTGGAAAAGCTGGGCACGTTGAAGAATATTGTCGCTGCTCTGGCCAAACAATATAAATATACTCTGTGTATAGGGCGCACCCATGGGGTTCATGGGGAGCCAACCACATTTGGACTGAAAATGGCCTTATGGTTTAGTGAAATAGAGCGTGATATTGAGAGACTGCAGCAAGCCCGTGAAGTTATCGCCTACGGAGCGATATCCGGCGCGGTTGGCAACTTTGCTCATCTGGATCCGCGAGTGGAGGAATATGTCTGTGCTAAAATAGACTTGAAGTGCTGCCCGGTATCAACTCAGGTCATTCAGCGCGACCGCCATGCCCAATTTATGACCACGTTGGCGGTGATAGGCAGTTCCATTGAAAAAATGGCTACCGAGATAAGGAATCTGCAGAGAACCGAAATCTTAGAAGCGGAGGAACCTTTTCAAAAGGGACAGAAAGGGTCATCAGCCATGCCCCATAAACGCAATCCCATGATGAGCGAACGGGTGGCCGGGCTATCTCGGGTATTACGGGGCAACGCCTTAGCTGCTTTAGAAAATGTAGCTCTTTGGCACGAAAGAGATTTAACCCATTCTTCAGTGGAGCGGGTCATTATTCCCGACAGTTGTATTTTGCTCGACTATATGCTGCAAAAGTTCATCGGAGTTGTAGAAGGCCTGGTTATATATGAGGATAATATGGCCCGGAATATAGATAAGACCTTGGGATTAGTATTTTCCCAACAGTTGCTGCTGGCCCTGTTGGGCACAGGTATGCAGCGGGACCCGGCTTACAAAATAGTGCAGCAAAGAGCTATGCAGAGTTGGACCGAGAAGCTGGATTTTAAGGAACTGGTACTTCAAGATGAAACAATTATGAACCAACTATCCGTTAAAGAGATTGATAAAATATTTGACTATGGAGTTTACACTACCAATGTAGATTATATTTTCAAACGGTGCGGTTTAGATTAAACAATATTGTGTAACCGTCCCTATGTTACCAGAGCAAACAACAGAAGATGGGTTGGGACAGGGGGACGGGTCCATTGTCCCACTTACCTGAACCACCTGAGTGGGACAACGGACCCGTCCCCCTGTCCCACGGAGCAAGGAAAATTTAATAGGAGGATGAGAAATATGCCAGCAGGGGAATTACTATATGAAGGAAAAGCCAAACAGATTTTTTCCACTGATAATGAGAAAGAATTCTTGATGAAGTATAAAGATGATGCTACTGCTTTCGATGGACTTAAAAAGGGAATAATACAGAATAAAGGCGTCGTTAATAACCGGGTATCCAACCTCCTGTTTGAACTCCTGGAAAAAGAGGGGATTGAAACCCATTTAATCAGGCAAATTGACGATCGGAATGTATTAGTCAAGAATGTGCAGATAATTCCGGTTGAAGTTGTAGTACGTAATGTTATAGCTGGGAGCTTAGCCAAACGGGTAGGGAAAGAGGAAGGAATTCCTCTGGAGTTGCCTATTATTGAACTGTATTATAAGGATGACGAATTGCATGACCCTATGATTAATGAATACCACGCACGGGTATTAGGATGGGCTACTGATGAACAGTTGAAAGACATGGATCGTCAAGCTCATAAAATAAATAATGTTTTGAAAAATTTTTTTAACAGTATCGGTATTATCTTGGTAGATTTCAAGTTGGAATTTGGTGTTTATGAAGGCCGAGTAATTCTAGGGGACGAAATTTCACCGGATACTTGCCGCCTCTGGGATAAGGTGAGTCTGGAAAAACTCGATAAGGACCGTTTCCGCAGAGATCTGGGCAAAGAAGAAGAAGCCTACCAGGAAGTGGTTCACAGGATAGAAAAAGCGCTTGGTTAGTCAGGAAGTAGAGTCAGGGAACGATAGATGCGGCAACCTTAATCGTGATCCAGCACCTGTGCTGGGAACATGAGTGGTACCTACCAGGGTGATAACACAGACCATCAGCGCACAATGACTCGGTGGTAATCGGCACCGTTGGCGGGGATGAAATAATAATTTAAGATAGCGAAACTGAGATTGTTAGACTATCAGTGCCAATGGCTTCCAGAACATGGGGGGAGGCAATCGGATGTTATATGATATAGAAGAAGATAGATTTAAAGACGAGTGCGGGGTTTTCGGCATATTTATGAATAATCCCGACAGTACTACAGATGCTGCCCGAACTACTTTCTACGGTCTCTATGCGCTGCAGCATCGGGGACAGGAAAGTGCAGGAATTGCTGTTTCCGACGGACATAAAATAGGTCTGCACAAAGGTATGGGACTGGTTTCTGACGTTGTAAAAACACATGATATCGATCAACTGGATGGTAATATAGCCATTGGTCATGTTCGTTATTCCACCACAGGAGGAAGTGCTTATGTAAATGCTCAACCTCTGGTGTTTCACTATTTAAAAGGTATGGTGGCTCTGGCTCATAATGGTAATCTGGTTAATACCGTTGAGCTTAAAAAGAGACTGGAGACTTATGGTTCTGTCTTCCAGACCACTACAGATACAGAAATTATTGCTAATCTTTTGGCGCGTTATTCCCAGGATTCTTTGGAAGATGCCCTGGCTAAATCCATGATCGATATTAAAGGTGCTTTTGCCCTATTGATTATGACCGAGGACCGTTTGGTAGGAGTTCGTGATCAGATGGGGATTCGTCCTTTGTGCATTGGCAAACTGAATGGGGATTATATAATGGCCTCCGAGTCGGCGGCTCTGGACACAGTAGGAGCCCAGTTTGTACGGGATGTTAACCCAGGGGAAGTGGTGGTAATCGACTGCAACGGTTTGCGTTCCCTCCAGGTAATCAAGTCACCGCGCAAGGCGCACTGTATCTTTGAATATATTTATTTTGCTCGTCCTGACAGTACCATAGACGGATTAAACGTAAACCGGGTGCGTCGGGAGCTAGGTAAACAATTGGCCCGTGAATGCCAAATAGATGCAGACATGGTGATATCTGTACCTGATTCCGGGACTGCTGCTGCCTTGGGTTATGCGGAGGAATCAGGTCTGCCCTTTGAGGAAGGATTAATGAAGAATCGTTACGTAGGTCGGACCTTTATTCAACCTACCCAGCAAATGAGAGAGTTGGGGGTCAGGTTAAAACTTAATGCAGTAGGAGAGGTTGTAGCCGGTAAGCGGATAATTATGATAGATGATTCTATTGTGCGAGGTACTACCAGCAAGAAAATCGTGCAAATGCTTCGTAATGTGGGGGCTAAGGAGGTACATGTTTTGGTTGCCTCTCCACCTACAACGTACCCCTGTTATTACGGCATCGATACTTCCCGCCGGGAAGAACTCATAGCCAGCACCATGGATGTTGGACAAATCAACCAGTATATTGGCGCGGACAGTCTGCATTATATCAGTATGGAAGGTATGTTTGCTGCTATGAAAAGTGATGCCAGTATCTTCTGTGCGGCCTGTTTTAGTGGCGAATACCCGGCAGGAGTCGATATCAGTGACGAATTCAATGATAAAATAAATTGAATTATGGGGGGGGCAATCATGGAGAAGGAAGGCATGACTTACAAGCAGGCAGGGGTTGACATAGACGCAGCTAACCGATCTGTCGATCTGATCAAAAAATGGGTGGACAGAACCCGGAGACCGGAAGTATTGTCCGGGATTGGTTCTTTTGGTGGATTTTTTGCCCTTAATTCCTCAAAGTACAAGGAGCCCGTTTTAGTATCGGGTACAGATGGAGTGGGGACCAAGCTGAAGATAGCTCAGGCGTACGGTGTTTTTGATACGGTCGGAATTGATCTGGTGGCAATGTGTGTAAATGATATATTGACCCATGGGGCCGAACCGCTCTTTTTCCTGGATTATCTTGCTGTAGGTAAACTCCATCCAGTAATGGTCGAGGACCTGGTCAAGGGAGTAAGTGAAGGCTGTGTGCAGGCTGGATGTTCCTTGATTGGGGGAGAAACAGCTGAAATGCCAGGATTTTATGGTGAAGATGAATTCGATATGGCTGGTTTTACGGTAGGAGTAGTGGAACGAGCCCGCTTGATAAATGGAGAGGCTATTAAAGATGGCGATATACTAGTTGGACTTAAGTCATCTGGAATCCATTCCAACGGGTTTTCTTTGGTACGCAAGGTTCTTTTGGACGAAGCTGGGCTGAAACTGGAAGATTATGTAGAAGAACTAAACTCGAGCCTGGGTGAAACCTTGATAACTCCGACTCGAATCTATGTACCAACCATATTATCATTACTTAAGGAAATTGAAATTCGGGGTATGGCACATATTACCGGTGGAGGAATGGCTGAAAACCTGCAGAGGATTATGCCAGCCGGATTGGGAGCCGAGATTGATACGGCTTCTCTGGAAATACCCCCGATTTTCCAGATGATTGCCCGTTTAGGGAACGTTCCGCCCGAGGAAATGTTCCGTACTTTTAATATGGGTATAGGATTCATACTGGTCATTGCACCTGATAAGTTAAATATGCTGCTAATGCATATGCGGATGGAAGGAGAAAATCCTTTGGTTATAGGTAAGGTCAATTCGAGAGAACCAAAGGTTATAATCAGATGATGCGAATAATTGAACCAAAACGGCTCAAATTGGCCGTTTTGGCTTCGGGCCGAGGCAGTAACTTTCTGGCCCTGAGTGAAGCGATCCAAGCAGGAAAATTAAATGCTGACATATGTCTGCTAATTAGCGATAAGATAGAAGCCCCGGCTCTTGGCAGAGCTAAGGCCCTTGGTATAAACGCTATATTTATCAACCCGAAAGACTATAACAATCGGGAGGAATACGAGTCAGAAATTGTAAGGGAATTAAAAGTTCTCGACATTGACATAGTTGTTTTGGCAGGCTACATGCGCCTGATAGGCAAGGTGATGCTGGATGCATTTAGATTGCGAATATTAAATATTCATCCTGCCCTCCTGCCCTCTTTTGCCGGGTTGCATGCTCAGAGACAGGCAGTGGACTATGGAGTAAAGTTTAGTGGTTGTACGGTTCACTTTGTGGATGATGGTATGGACTCTGGCCCGATAATCATGCAGGCTGTGGTACCAGTATTAGAAAAGGATACTGAAGAAGATTTGGCCGAACGCATTCTGCTGGAAGAACACCGTATTTACTGCCAGGTCCTGCAGTTACTGGCCGAGGGCCGTATTTCTGTGGAAGGCAGAATCGTACATATTAATTAAGGGGATGACAATAATGAAGAGAGCTCTGATCAGTGTATCCAACAAGGCTGGAGTAATAGAATTTGCTCAGGGTTTGGAGAAGTTAGGCTACGAAATAATATCCACCGGCGGAACCTACCGTACTCTACAGGAAGCTGGGGTCAAGGTCAAACAGGTAGCCGAAATAACCGGCTTCCCGGAGATTTTGGACGGGCGGGTTAAGACTCTGCACCCCAAGATCCATGGCGGTATCCTGGCCCGGCGTATACCAGAACACCTTCAGCAAATAGAGGCCAATGAGATTGAACCTATTGATATAGTTGTTGTTAATCTGTATCCTTTCCGGGAAACCGTTGCCAAACAGGATGTGACTCTGGAAGAAGCTATTGAGAATATAGATATTGGTGGTCCTACTATGGTAAGGTCTGCCGCTAAGAATCATCAGGATGTTATCATCATTGTAAAACCGGAGTTTTATGGACCGGTTTTGCATGAACTGGAAACTGAAGGCAAGGTGGGCCAGAAAATGAGATTCAGACTGGCTCTGGAGGCTTTCTCTCACACTGCCGCTTATGATGCCATGATTTCTTCATACCTGGCTAAAGTTGACGGCGAAATGTTCCTGGACAATATGGTTTTGGCCGGTGAAAAGGTGTATGAATTGCGCTATGGAGAGAATCCTCACCAGAAGGCCTGCTTTTATCGGACTATGACTCCGGGGATGGGACTGGCTGATGTAAAACAGCTAAATGGCAAAGAGCTTTCATACAATAATATTATTGATACTCAGGCCGGGTGGTCGCTGGTAAAGGAGTTTGCCGATACAGCTTGTGTAATAATTAAACATACTAACCCCTGTGGGACGGCAGTGGGTACTACTCTGGAAGAAGCCTATGTTAAAGCCTTTTCCGCTGATCCGGTTTCTGCTTTTGGGGGTATAATTGCTTTTAATCGGCAGGTGGACCTGGCTACTGCTCGCCTGGCAGCAGAGCCTTTTATGGAGTGCATTATTGCACCTGGCTATGATGATGACGCTTTGGAGTGTCTGCAGAGCAAGAAAAACCTCAGGGTTTTAGAACTGCCCATCTTACCGGCTGCCGATCTGCAAATTAGAACGGTGGATGGTGGATTCGTAGTGCAGGAGTGTGATCAGGAAAATCTGGACATGACCAATTTGCAGATAGTTACCCAGACGGCGCCGACCTCGGAAGAAATGAAAGAATTGACCTTTGCCATGAAGGTAGCCAAACATGTGAAATCCAACGCTATTGTAATAGCTAAAGATGGGATGACAGTAGGAGTGGGTGCCGGCCAGATGAATCGGGTGGGGTCAGCCGGGATTGCTTTGCAAGATAAGGAAAAATGCAGAGGTGCTGTGATGGCCTCCGATGCCTTCTTCCCATTTAAAGATACGGTGGAGTTAGCTGCCGCTGCTGGCATTAAAGCAATTATCCAACCAGGCGGCTCCATCCGTGATCAAGAGAGCATTGATGAATGTAACCAACATGGCATTGCCATGGTATTTACCGGCATACGCCATTTTAAGCACTAATAAATATCGCGGGGAGGAATTTTAGCGTGGGTAAAAAGGTACTGGTTATCGGAGCGGGCGGTCGGGAACATGCTCTAGTGTGGAAACTGACCCAGAGTCATCTGATTGATAAAATATATGCTGCTCCAGGCAATCCCGGTATTGGAACCATAGCTGAATGTATCGCCATAAAGGCAGATGATATCGAAGGCTTGCTTGAATTTGCCCAGAATATGAAAATAGATCTGACCGTGGTAGGACCTGAAGCACCATTAGTAAAAGGGATTGTGGATCGATTCAGCCAGGCTGGTTTATTAATATTTGGCCCAACTGCTGCTGCAGCCCGCTTGGAGGGCAGTAAAGTATTTTCCAAAAATTTATTCAAAAAATATGGAATACCCACCGCTCGATATGAGGTCTTTGATGATATTGATGCTGCCCGCAGCTATGCCCGAACTTATACTGAGGCCGGTCAGTCGGTGGTAATAAAAGCCGATGGGCTGGCGGCCGGCAAAGGGGTTGTGGTGGCTGCCAATCAGGCTGACGCTGAAGAAGCTATCTGTAGTATAATGCAGGATAAGAGTTTTGGAGAGTCTGGAGATAAAATTGTGGTTGAAGAATGCCTCATCGGTGAGGAACTTAGCTTTTTTGCTATAAGTGATGGTGAGGGTTTCGTGTCCCTGCTATCAGCTCAGGACCACAAACGGGTTTTCGATAACGATGAGGGGCCCAATACAGGTGGAATGGGAGCTTATACTAATCCCCCCCTGTACACCGCTGCGTTACATCAACAGATCCTGGAGGAGGTCATCAGGCCCACTATTGACGCGATGCGACAGGAAGGCTGTCCTTATCAGGGGGTACTTTATGCCGGGTTAATGATTACCGCAGAAGGACCCAAGGTTCTGGAATATAATGCTCGTTTTGGGGATCCGGAGACTCAGGTTCTAATGCCGATGCTAAAAGGTGATTTGTTGCCGGTCCTGGAAGCTTCTGCCGCAGGCAATTTGCAGAATTGTTCAATAGATATAAATACTGGAGCATGTGTTGGGGTTGTAATTGCTTCAGGGGGATATCCGGCCGGGTACGAGAAGGGTAAGATAATAACCGGCCTTGATACTCTTAATGATGAAACCATGGTTTTCCATGCGGGGACAATAATGCAGGATGGTCACCTGGTTACAGATGGGGGTCGGGTTCTAGCAGTTGTGTCCCGGGGCGAGACGACTGCAGATGCTACCCTGAAAGTTTATCAGGAAGTAGCCAAGATTAGCTTTGAGGGCATGCATTATCGACGGGATATAGGCCGCCGGGCATTGCGGAAATAGAACTATAGACGCGGGCTTGCTTCGCTCGCGCACAGACTTAATATGAACAACGCGGAATCTTTTTTATTTTTTGAAGTAATAATATATAATTGAGGTTTTTATTGGATCAATTATTGAAAGAGGTCTGCGCAAGTCATAATCGTTACCCTTCATCCTTCGGATACTACCCCCTGCGGGGACTACTTATGTGAACTTCGTTCACGGTTAAGGTTGCTGATGCTACCTTAAGGTAGCGATTAATGTTACGGGTACTACCGATGTGTCGTAAACGACACCAATAAGGTTGCACCCTTCGGGCACTACTGATGTGCCGTAAACGGCACCAGTAAGGTTGCCGCGTTGTCTGTATCTATTTCGCCATACATGATTAGAGTATAACTGGAGGCAGGGTATGAACAATAGCAGAAATCCATATATAAGAGTACCGCTGGTGATTCTAGTCGGAGTCATGTTGTACTTTATGCCGACTCGGGAATTTCTGAAACTGACATTCCTTCTCGGTATACCTTTCATATTTATAATGGGCTTTATGGTGAAGAAACCGCGCTATTCATTAGGGTGGAACGTTTGTGCTGCCGGACTGTTGTTACTGCTGGGTGTATATGGTTATTATCTTATTCACCTGCCAGAAAGGATTCAGGTTCGGGAGATAGTAACCAGTGGTGCTGCTCTGGTGGCCAACGGCCAATATGATGAAGCAATAGCCAAGTTCGAACAATTGGAGAGTTTGGGCAAGCCTGAGGAAATGAAGAAAAAAATAATGGAAGCCCAGACGGAAAAGGATGCTCATCAGCAATTAGAAAAAGCCCGTCAACAAATTAATGCCGGTAATAAAGAAGAAGCTCGCAAGATAATAGAAGAGATTCCTTCCAATACCAGGGCAGCTCAGGAAGCTAAACCGTTATTGAAAAGTATAGAATGAAAAATATAGGGTGGAATTTTTATAATGATAACTTTGGAAACGGTTAAAAACAACCCCGTGGTTATTGATTATCTAAAAATAGGAAATACGTATATAGGGAATATGGGTGCTTTGGAACATAATTTACACCACGCTGAACTTATATCGTTCCTCACCAAGGATATTTTGGCGACCCTGGGACATCCCGAAAGGGAAGCAGAATTGGGCGCTATAGCTGGCTACCTGCATGATATTGGCAATCTGATCAACAGATACGGGCATGGAATGTCCGGGGCCATAATAGCTTTCAATATTCTTCTGGATATGGAAATGGAACCTGCAGAAATAGCGGTTATCATGGGAGCCATTGGTAATCATGAAGAGCATGCCGAAGGCAAACCGGTCAATAATGTTGCTGCCGCTCTGATTTTGGCTGATAAATCCGATGTTCACCGTTCAAGGGTTCGGAAAAGAGATTTTGCCACCTTTACATCCCGGGACCGGGTAAATTATGCCGTCACCAAATCGGGAATTGAAGTAATGCCGGATGAGAAGATAATAATTATGAAATTGGAGATCGACACTCAGGTTACATCAGTTATGGAATATTTCGAAATTTTCTTAACTAAAATGCTAATGTGCCGAAGAGCAGCCGAACACCTGGAATGTGAGTTTAAACTATTGATAAACGATGTCCGTCTCCTGTAGTCAAACCTACCAGGTTTTCGCAATATAATAAAGGAGTAAGAACATGAGAAACAGAGAGATTCCTAAAGGATTACGCGACTTACTACCGGATGAAATGAAGACCAGGAGAAAACTCGAGAAAAAGACAGCTGAGTTGTTTACATCCTTTGGCTATGAAGAAGTCTTAACCCCAACCTTTGAGTTATTAGAGGTTGTGGAAGCAGGCGGGAACATGCGGGAAAAACTTTTCCTGTTTATGGATCGGGAGGGGGGCATTCTGTCCTTGCGCCCGGAAATGACCGTCTCGATTGCACGCCTGGCCGCAACCCACCTACAGGATGAAAAGCTGCCTCGCCGCCTATACTATTCAACCAATGTTTTTCGCCATGTACAGCCTCATTTAGCCCAATATAGGGAATTCTGGCAAACCGGGATAGAACTTCTGGGTGCATCCGGCCCATGGGCCGACGCCGAGGTTATCAGTCTTGCGGTAAAAGTAATGCTAGATTTTGGGGTAAATAATTTTATTGTAAGCCTGAATCAAATTGGAATATTCAACAGTCTGCTGGAAGACAGTGCTATCGGGATGGAAGACAAGGATTTAATAAGGAAATTGGTGGAGAAAAAAGATCTGGTGGAGCTGGCACGGATGTTGGAGAAACTACCGATTAATGACCTTTTGAAAGAAACGATTGCCCTGCTGCCAACCCTGCACGGTGGTCTGGAAGTATTAAATAGATTACCCTACATAGAGAAAAATCAGAATGCAGTGCAGGCGGCTGAGGAACTGATTCAGATATATGCGGCTCTACAAAGCATGGGGGTTCAGGAACAGATTTTGGTGGATATGGGTGTGCTGCGCGGTTTGGATTATTATACCGGGGTGGTTTTCGAAGGATTTTCGCCTGATCTGGGATATGGTCTCTTAGGAGGAGGACGTTATGACCGCCTTCTATCTCAATTTGGATTCCCCTGTCCGGCCACCGGATTCGCCGTGGGCATGGATCGTCTGACTCTGGTGTTAAAGAACCAGGAAAAGGAACCTCCTCGCTATTTAGTGGGAGGAGGTAATCTTCAGGCGGTACTGCAGAAGGCCGATGCTTTGAGGGCTGAAGGTAAGATTGTAGAACTGGATGTGGAACGACTCAGCCGGGAGGCGCTGCAAGAAACTTTGGCGGGCCGGGATCATTATACTCTTATTTATATTGATGGTGAGTAACGAAGCAGGAGGAAGAACTTATGCAGGATAACTGTTTAACTATCGCCCTGTCCAAAGGGACTTTGTTAAAACCTACGGTGGGCTTGTTGGAAGCAGCCGGATTGCCTAACGACGGAATTGTATCTGAAAGTCGGAATATGGTGTTTGATTTTCCGGGTAACCCCCAAATTAAATATATTATCTGCCGTCCTACTGATGTTCCTGCTTATGTGGAACATGGTGCCGCTGATCTTGGGATTGTTGGCAAAGATGTTATTGTAGAGCAGGGTAAAGATGTATTTGAGATGGTGGACTTGGAGTATGGATATTGCCGTTTTGTGGTGGCAATACCCGCAGAGATGCAGGGCATATCTCTAAAAGGGTTGAATTATAAGCGGGTGGCTACAAAATTTCCTAATGTGGCGGAAAGTTTTTTCCGGCAGCAGGGACTGCAGGTGGAAGTAATAACACTGCACGGCAACATTGAACTTGCACCCCTGATGGGATTGTCTGATGTAATAGTTGATATTGTGTCATCGGGTCGGACTCTTAGGGAAAACAATTTAGTCGAATTGGTTAGTATCATGGATTCCACCACCCGTATGATTGGCAATAGGGTCAGTTATAGGACTAAGTATAATATTATTCAACCATTATTAGAAAAAATACAGGGATTAGTAAAGGGGAATTAACCATGAGAATTAAGAGATTTGACAATTCAACCGGCGATTTACAGGGATTTCTGTCCGCTGGGGAAATAGACATGGCTAAATTTGAGGCCGGTGTGCTGGCCATTGCAGAGGAGGTCAAAAGTCGAGGCAACCAAGGTATATTCGCGTGTACAGAAAGATACGATGGTGCCCTGATTAACGAAGATAATTTCTTGGTCACTGAGCAAGAGATCGAAGAGGCCCGGGCCGCGGTAGATGATGATTATATCGTTTCACTGCGGAAGGCTATTGAAAATATTAAGGCATTCCATCGCAAGCAGTTGAGGAAATCCTGGATGGAGCCCGATGATAAGGGGAGTATTTTAGGCCAGTTGTACCGCCCGCTGCGTCGCGTTGGTATTTATGTACCGGGTGGGACTGCGGCTTACCCTTCTTCAGTCTTAATGAATGCTATTCCTGCTCTGGTAGCTGGCGTAGAGGAGATCGCGATGGTAAGCCCTCCTGACCGTATGGGGAAAATGAACCCATATACCCTGATGGCGGCTTCTGAACTGGGACTAAAAGAAATATACAAAATGGGTGGTGCTCAGGCTGTTTTTGGTCTGGCCTGGGGAACTCAGACTATTCAAAAGGTTGATCTTATCAGCGGACCGGGCAACATATATGTTACCGTAGCCAAAAAGATGGTTTATGGCGATGTGAATATTGATATGCTGGCTGGACCCAGTGAAATATTGATTGTGGCTGACCACAAGGCCAATCCTGCTTATTTAGCAGCAGATTTAATGTCCCAGGCTGAACACGATGTCCTGGCTCGCAGCATTTTAGTGACCGATGATGCCGGTCTTTTGGAAGACGTTGAACAAGAAATCAACCGCCAAATAATTGGTTTGTCCCGGCGGGAGATTATTGAGAAGTCCTTGAATGACTATGGTGCTCTCATTCTGGTCAAGGATCTAGATGAAGCTTGTATGGTTGCTAATCAGGTTGCACCCGAACATCTTGAATTAATGGTAGAAAAACCATTTGAGATTTTAAGTAAAATACGCAATGCAGGTGCTATATTCCTGGGCAGCAATACTCCTGAACCAGTTGGTGACTATCTGGCCGGACCCAATCATATCCTGCCAACCGGAGGAACGGCCAGGTTTTATTCGCCGGTAACCGTAGACACCTTTATGAAAGCCTCCAGCATTATCTATTACTCCCAGTTGGCGATGGAAGAAGATGCTGATGATATTATTAAACTGGCTGATGTTGAGGGCTTAACCGCGCATGCCAATTGTTTGCGGGTAAGAAAGGAGAGTTAGCATGGGAGAGGTAAAAAGAATAGGTGAGATCAAAAGGAAGACCAAGGAGACCGAGATTTTCATCGAATTGGAATTGGATGGCAACGGCCTTCACCAGATTGATACAGAGATAACCTTCCTTAGTCATATGCTTACTTTGTTTTCGGTACACAGTTTATGCAACCTCAAGCTTGCCGCCCGGGGTGATTTAGAAGTAGACGACCACCATACGGTCGAAGACATAGGTATATGCCTGGGTGAATCCATTAGAATGGCTCTGGGAGAGAAAAAAGGTATTAATAGATATGGGGAAGCCACTGTGCCCATGGACGAAGCCCTGGCAAGAGTAGTAATCGATTTGTCAAACCGGCCATATCTGGTTTATTCAGTAAACGTTCCGGTTGAAAAATTAGGAGTATTAACTACCGAAAACATTAAAGAATTTTTCCAGGCTCTGGCTAATCATGCCGGAATTACAATACATATTGATCTACTAAGAGGGGAAAATTCCCACCATATCATAGAAGCGGTTTTTAAGGCCTTTGCCCGTGCATTTAGAGCAGCGGTCTGCTTCGAACCTAATATTGAAGGGGTATGGTCTTCCAAGGGAAAATTATAGGAGGCGTTAAAACAATGATTGCAATCATTGATTATGGAATGGGCAATCTGGCCAGTGTCAAGAACGCCTTTTTGAAGCTGGGTTATGAGGCTATGACAACCTCTCGTCCTGAGGAGATACTTAAGGCTGAGAAGGTGGTTTTGCCTGGGGTAGGGTCCTTTGGTGATGCTATTGGTAACATTCGCAAGCTGGGCATTGACCAGGTTATATTTGAAGTGGTGGAGAGGGAGACTCCGTTGCTCGGGATTTGTCTGGGGTTGCAAATGCTATTTACCGAGAGTGATGAAAACGGTATACATAAAGGATTGGATATTATTCCGGGCCGTGTGGAGAAGTTCCAGATCCCGTCTCAATACAAGGTACCGCAGATAGGCTGGAACAGCATTCAGATAAACCCAGCGAGCAGGTTTCTGGCCGGGATTCCAACAGGCAGTTATTTCTATTTTGTACATTCCTATTATGTGGTGCCTGAAGATGAGGCGGTAGTTGCCGCCAGAACTGATTATGGAGTGAGTTTCGTTTCCGCTATAGAAAAAGGTAAAATCTTTGCTGCCCAATTTCATCCCGAGAAGTCTAGTGAACTGGGATTAAAAATACTGAAAAATTTTGGGGAGATGCCAACATGATCATTTATCCGGCTATTGATTTGAAAGATGGACAGTGTGTTCGCCTGGTTCAGGGGAACAAAGACAACAAAACAGTTTATTCGGATACACCAGCTCAGGTAGCCCGTTCCTTTCAGGATCAGGGAGCCCAATTCTTGCATGTGGTGGATCTGGATGGGGCTTTTGAAGGTGGACCACGTAACCTTAAGGCAATAACTGAGATTGCCCTATCCATCAAAATACCATTTCAGGTAGGCGGCGGTTTGCGCACCCGAGGTGACGTGGAGAGACTTTTAGCCATAGGGGCCAGCCGGGTCATAATTGGTACCCGGGCAGTCGAAAATGCCGCTTTTATGGAGGATCTGCTGAAATACTACGGTCCGCAAAAGATTGTGCTGGGGATTGATGCTCGTGATGGCATGGTAGCCATAGAGGGTTGGGTAGAGAACTCCAGCCTGCAGGCCCTGGAATTCGGGAAAATCATGCACAAGATGGGGGTTGAGACCGCTATTTTTACAGATATTTCCCGGGACGGATTATTACAGGGTCCTAATCTCGCCTCAATCGAAAAGATGGCTCGCACCAGCAAGCTGAAAATCATTGCTTCCGGCGGTGTGTCATCGGTAGAAAATATAAAGGCTCTTAAACAAATGGAGGGTCTGGGAGTAAGTGGTGCAATCGTAGGCAAGGCACTTTATGAAGGCAACCTTAGCCTGCCCGAAGCACTCAGGGCTGCCCAATAGTGAATGGAACAGGGGCGGTGGGACAGAGGGGACAGGTTTACGTCCCACTCCTGGATCTAAATAGTGGGACTGATAACCTGTCCCCAATGTCCCAGAACCCTGTCCCCTCTGTCCCAGGAACTGAATTGTTGATCGAAGGGAGGCCCGCAATGCTGGCTAAAAGAATCATACCCTGCCTGGATGTACATGCCGGACGGGTCGTAAAAGGGATAAATTTCGTGAACTTGAGGGATGCCGGTGATCCGGTGGAACTGGCTGCCTTTTATGACCGTGAGGGAGCCGATGAACTCGTCTTCCTGGATATTACTGCCTCTGCTGAAGCTAGAAAGACGATGCTGGAGGTAGTTCGGAATACTGCCCGGGAAGTCTTTATTCCCTTTGCTGTGGGGGGCGGAATACGTAATATAGACGATATTAGGGATACTCTCAATGCCGGAGCTGACAAGGTCTCTATCAATTCCGCGGCTATCCGTGAACCGGCGCTGGTCAAGGAAGGGGCATTAAAGTTTGGCAGCCAGTGTATAATTGTAGCCATAGATGCCCGCTGCAAAAATACTGGCGGCTGGGAGGTATACATAAACGGAGGGAGAACCCCTACCGGGATCGATGTATTGGAATGGGCCCACAAAGTTCAAAGTCTGGGAGCGGGTGAGATTCTCCTGACCAGTATGGATAAGGATGGTACCAAAAACGGTTACGACATTCCACTGACAGCGGCGGTTGCAGAAGGGCTCTCTATTCCGGTCATTGCCTCTGGCGGAGCTGGAAACTTAGAACATCTTTATGAAGCTTGTGAACAAGGTAAGGCAGATGCGGTTTTATGTGCTTCCATCTTTCATTACCGAGAATATACCATTCAGGAAGCCAAGGAATACCTGAGTGGAAAAGGAGTGTCGATAAGATTATGATAAACACCATTAAATTTGACGACCGAGGTCTGGTTCCTGCTATTATTCAGGACTATCGTAACGGTCAGGTATTAATGATGGCCTACATGAATGCAGAATCCCTGGGAAAGACCGTACAGACGGGGCAAACCTGGTTTTTCTCGCGCAGCCGTCAATCCTTGTGGATGAAAGGTGAGTCCTCCGGTCATATCCAGGCAGTTAAAGAAATATTATACGACTGTGATGAGGATACCCTGCTGATTAAAGTGGAGCAGACTGGAGCTGCCTGTCATACCGGGCATTATTCCTGCTTTTATAGAAACGCTGACGGTCAAGAAGTGGCGCCCACAGTATTTGATCCCGATCGGATATACGCTTCGCCAGCGGGCGCGGGGATACTGTATGAACTGTATGATATTATCACCGAACGGCAAGCAAAGATGCCCGAAGGCTCCTACACCACCTACCTTTTTGACAAAGGACTCGATAAGATTCTAAAAAAGGTGGGGGAAGAAACTGCCGAGGTAATTATTGCCTCCAAGAACCGTAATAAATCAGAGGTAGTGTACGAAACATCTGACTTACTGTATCATTTGCTGGTACTACTGGTAGAGCAGGGAGTATCATTGGCGGACATATTTACGGAATTAAAATCTCGCCGCTAAGTTACAGGGGACAGGTTCATTTAGTTAAATAAAAACGGGCCCTAAGGCCCGTTTTCTCAGACTACGGTGTTAAAATAGCATAGACATATACAAAACGAGTAGCGTGCTCTTGTTCATCGGTGATGATTCTAAATAACACATCCCGTTGAGATGTTTTTGAAAGCATGGTATAGATCTTACGGTACAATTCTACAGCCGCTAATTCACCGTCGATGCTGGTTTTTACATTGGCAATTAGGGTTTTGGCTAGTTTTACCGGTGGAGTTGGAATATTAATATGCTTGCCGGTTAACTCAAAATAGAGTCTTCTAAATAATTTGTAGTGGATTTTTTCATCTTCAAAGGCAAATCTAATTTGGCTGCGTATGGTGGGATTATTAGTCATTTTCAACATTTTACAATATTTTTTTGCGTCATGTCTCTCATCTTTCATAGCTTCAATTATTAGATCAAGAAGTTCCTGATTGGCCATTTGTATCCCCCCTTCCTTAAATGCATTATTTTCCCTGCTTTCACTAGTTATCTTATGTAAACTTTTCATGGTAGGTTACACCTTCTTAGGTATAATATGGCAGATGTAGATATGTTTATTAATTCAAGCTAATTAAACTGTTGACTTTGTTGTGTTATTATTAAAAGTGGAGATAAGTTATGTGATGAAAGCGGGTACTGGAATGTCTGATATTTTAAAGGGTCTAAACGACCAGCAGCAGGAGGCGGTCCTGCATATTAATGGCCCCTGTATGGTTCTAGCGGGTGCTGGCAGCGGTAAGACAAGAGTCTTGACCAGCAGGATCAGCAATCTGATTGATAACGGAGTTAGCCCTGATTCCATTCTGGCAATAACCTTTACGAACAAGGCTGCCCAGGAAATGCGGGCTCGGGTAGCGAGGCTTATTCCTGACTACAGTGGTCATTGGATTCAAACCTTCCATGCGGCTTGTTATAAAATCTTGCGGATGGACATTGATCTTCTGGGTTATAACAAAAGCTTTGCCATTTTAGGTGAAGGGGAAAGTAAAACCCTAATGAAGGAGATTTTGAAAGAAGAGCATGATTATGAGAGCAAACCCGATGAATTGCTCTATGCAATAAAGCAGGCTAAAAACAGTCTGATGAACCCCGAAACTTACTTTAATAACCTCAATATACCAGCCTTCGCTAAGGACAAGTATTATAGAACTTACCGTATATATAATGCCCGGTTGAAAGAGTTTAATGCTCTTGATTTTGAAGATTTGATTGTGTTATGCATAAAACTTTTTAAGGAGAATCCGGAAACCTTAGAAAAATATCAAAATTGGTTTCGCTACGTCATGGTGGATGAGTATCAGGATACCAATTACGCTCAATATCTCTGGGCTAACCTGTTAGCTGCCAAACATAGCAATATATTTGTGGTAGGTGATCCAGACCAGTCTATTTATAGCTGGAGGGGAGCAGAGCCTGGCAATGTTAAGAAATTCCTAAAAGATTATGCAAATGCCAAGTTGGTGAAGTTAGAAATTAATTATCGTTCCAGTAAACAAATCATTGAAGCCGCCAATGCAGTAATCTGCAATAATGGCGATCGGGAAGAGAAGAATCTTCATACCGATAATGCAGAAGGGGAAAAAATAATATACTTCTGCGCGGGTGATAGCTTCCAGGAGGCGCAATTTGTAGCTAATACTATTGCAGATCTGGTAGATCGGGAAGGTCGCAGCTATAATGACTGTGCCATTTTCTACCGTACCCATGCTCAATCGCGCATTATTGAAGAAGCACTTCTGCGTAAATATATTTCCTATCGTATTATTGGAGCACGCAGATTCTACGAAAGAAAAGAGATACGTGACATTGTTGCTTATCTAAAACTGGTATGTAACAAGAATGATCGTTTAAGTTTCCGCAGAATTATTAATATCCCGCGGCGGGGCATTGGGGATAAGACCATCGAAAAGCTGGAAGAGTATGCTGCACTTGATAATTTGCCAATCATAGAGGTGCTGCCCAATGCAGGTGAAATAGTCGGTATTAGTAAAAAGATGGCCGGAATGCTGGAAGATTTTTATGGAATGATTACCTACTTCGGCAATCTCAATGAATCCGGTGCCTCAGTAAAAGATATTCTTGATCAGGTTATGGAGATGAGCGGATATGTAGAAGATCTGAAAAAGAATAATGTTACAGAAGCTCAAACCCGGATTGAAAACTTACAGGAATTACGGTCTCTGGCCGTGGAATTTGAAAAAGAAGGCATTGATAGCTTAGAAGATTTTCTAGCCCGTATTGCTTTGGTTCAGGATACAGATGAACTTGATCACAGTGATTCAGTAGTCATGATGACCTATCACGGAGCTAAAGGACTCGAATTCCCGGCTGTATTTATGACCGGGATGGAGGAAGGGGTATTTCCCTCCTATCGTACAGAAACAGTACAGGATATGGAAGAAGAACGAAGGTTGTGTTATGTGGGAATTACCAGAGCTCAAGAGAGGCTTTACCTCACCAATGCAGTTTCACGGCTATTGTATGGTTACGAAAGAAATAACCCCCCCTCACGTTTCATTCAGGAGATTCCGGCAGAGTTGATTGCCTCTCCTCATGAAAAGAAGAGGGTTGGTGGTCAGTTGTTTGAAGGCGACACAGTGATTCATAAAAAGTTTGGAATGGGTCTCGTTCTAAAACTATCCGCAGATGATATTGCGGTTATCGATTTCGAAAGAGCTGGAACCCGTATGCTGCGTTTAGATATGGCTCCTTTGGAAAAGATAGAATAAGGTGCACATTACCCTCGTGAACCAAAATCACATCGGAGGCCCCGCAGGGGGATATCACAAATCAAAGTGGGGAACTGGACCAACATGAAAATACAAGAGAGAATCAATGAGCTCCGAGAGCAACTCGAATATCATAACCGAAAATACTTCGACGAAAACTCTCCGGAAATTAGCGATTACGATTACGATATGATGCTGCGTGAACTTGAAGACTTGGAACGTGAGCATCCGTTGCTGATAACAGCAGATTCTCCAACCCAGCGGGTCGGTGAAAGTGTTAAACGTGAAATGGGCAAGCAGGTTCGCCATGATGTGCCAATGCTGTCACTAGATGATAAGTTCTCCAGCAGCGAAGTTTTTGATTTTATTAGTAAAATGAAGAGAGAGCTTGATGACCCTATCTTTATCATAGAACCCAAAATTGATGGTCTATCGGTTGGCTTGCGATACCGAGACGGAGAATTTGTACAAGGCATTACCCGTGGCGATGGGGTTAACTACGGGGAAGACGTAACTGACAATCTGAAAATGATAAAGTCAATCCCACGGATTTTAAATGAAAAAATCCCTTACCTTGAAGTACGTGGCGAGGTTTATATGGATAACGAGGTGTTTGCAGCAGTCAATGCGCGCCAGGAGGAAGAAGGGCGAAAAACATTTGCCAATCCTCGAAACTGCGCAGCGGGTACCTTAAGACAGTTAAATTCCCAGGTGGTTGCCGATCGTAATCTCTCCATTATCATATTTAACCTTCAGGCGGTTCGCGGACAAGAATTAAAGTCTCACGCCCAAACGCTTGATTGGTTGTCCGCGCAGGGATTTCAGGTCTCGAAATACATCATAGGTACAACCGAGGACGAGGTATGGGAAGCCATCCGGGCCATAGATGCTGCGCGGGGAGAATTTTCCTATGGTTTAGACGGTGCAGTGGTCAAAGTAGACAGCCTCGCAGATCGTGAAAGACTAGGTGCTACTTCCAAGGTGCCCAGATGGGCGATTGCCTATAAATATCCACCTGAAGAGAAGGAAACTAAGGTTCTTGATATTGAGGTTAATGTTGGCCGGACGGGAAGATTAACTCCCTTAGCTATATTAATTCCGGTTAGGTTAGCCGGTACTACGGTATCTCGAGCATCACTCCATAACCAGGATCAAATTGATCGTTTGGATATCCGCATAGGTGATACGGTCATTGTTCGTAAAGCTGCAGAAATAATTCCGCAAATCATTGGGGTAGTAAAAGATAAACGTCCCGAAGGAACATCACCTTTTAGTATTCCTGACCGATGTCCGGTCTGTGATGCCCCTGCAGTTAGAGATTCGGTTAATGATAAAGAGGGGCCTGCCATATTCTGCACAAATACAAATTGTCCGACCCAAATCGCTCGTCTTTTAATTCATTTTGCCTCACGGGAAGCAATGAATATTGATGGCCTAGGTCCATCGGTTATTGTGAAACTTCTGGAAAAAGGATACATAAAAGACTTGTCAGATATTTATTATCTTAAGGAGCGCAGAGAAGAGCTTATTAGGGACGCCATTACGGGCAACCCCAACTCCAAAAAATCTGATACATCCAGGAGTACCGACAAGCTTCTCACAGCCATAGATAAGTCTAGAGACAATGATATTGATAGATTAATTAATGGATTAGGGATACGCAACGTAGGTAAATACGCGGGAGGTATATTGAAAAATAACTTTGCCGATATGTTTTCCATCGCCAATGCTAGTTTAGAGCAACTTGTAAGTTTAGACGGCTTCGGGGAAATAAGTGCTAAAGCTATTACCGATTTCTTTGCCCAGAAGCAGAATGCATATATGCTTGACCGGCTTAAAAACGCGGGTGTTAACATGAAATCAAAGGGCTTTAATAGTGTAATTGATAATCGGTTCGAAGGTAAGACGTTCGTTATCACTGGCACATTACCGACCATGACCAGGGAACAAGCACGTAAATTAATTGAAGAACATGGCGGACGTGTTTCTGAAAGTGTATCCAAGAAAACGGCTTATGTACTAGCAGGCGAAGAAGCAGGCAGCAAACTGGTCAAGGCGAATAGTCTCGGAATTACAGTTCTGGCTGAAGAAGATCTCCTGAGTATGCTCCAGTAAGAAACAGGATAATCAAAAAAAGGACGGCGTAGCTTGTATTAATTGCCACGCCGCTTTTCGTTTCTAATTTACTCGGCGAATCTCAAGAATTAGTAGGCGTCATGATTGCAACGAAAGTTTCTACCAATTTTTTATCGAACTGAGTCCCGGCACATCTTTTCAACTCAGCTATAGCAGCTTCATTGGATACAGGATTCCCATAGGGACGATTATTAGTCATGGCGTCATAAGCATCAACGATAGCTATAATACGGCAATCCAATGGAATTTCTTCACCCTTTATACCCAACGGGTAGCCATTTCCGTCCCACCACTCGTGATGTTTCAATATTAATTCCGCTATCGGGGCTAATTCTGGTACTGATTGGGCAATACGCCGGCCAATTTCACAATGGAGCTTCATTTCGGTTCTTTCTTCCGGTGTTAACGCTCCAGGTTTTAAGAGTATTTGATTACTTACTCCCACCTTCCCCAGGTCGTGATATTCCGCTAACAATTTTAATTCCTCTATATTCTCACGGGGCATTTCTAAAGCCTCAGCTAACGCTTCTGACATATTACGCCGACGGGTTGTATGGCCTTGATCACTAAAATCTTTGGCTTCCAGAATGCGGATAAAAGCGCCTACAATCGAACTATGTGCACTCTGCCTCCTATCCAGCTTGTCCTTGTACATGTTGTCATCGGCTTTTTTGAAAATCGCATCCATATTGGAGCCTCTGTCACTTGTGGCAGCAAAGCCTATTGAAATGCTTAACGGCAGCTCTCGATTGCTTTGATTATATGTTTCAATTAAGGATCTAATTCTATTTACAACTCCTTCAACATCTCGTGGCTGGCTGCTAGGGAGTAGAATAGCAAATTTATCGCCTCCCAACCGAGATACTACATCTCCTTCGCGAACCCCCATACGCAGTATTTTGCCACTTCTACCAGGAGTTTGTCACCCGAGATGTGTCCTAAAGCGTCATTGATCATTTTTAGACCGTCCACATCACACATTATTAAACCAACCGGGTGGAACCTGCCAGTATCCAGGCGATGCATCTCTTCCGCGAAGTAAGCGCGATTATATAGGCCTGTAGCAAAATCGTGGAGGCTAAGATACCTCAATTGTTCTTCTATCCTCTTACGTTCAGTAATTTCTGCCTGTAATGATTCAGAAAGCTGGATTAGAGCTGATGTCCTTTCCTTCACTCTTTCCTCAAGCATTATAGGGCTTTTCGCAGTTCTTCTTCACCTTGCAGTCGCTCAGTAATATCCCGAGCCACCATTACCACATATGGCCTGTCTTCAAAATTAACCAGGCTAAAGGTAAGCTCTACAGGAATATAACCCCCATCGCATTTTCGAAACGAAGCAATGGTTATCCTCCCGGAACAAAATGCTGTTAACAATATTACAATTCTGGATAGCTGACCAAATTGGGGCCGATTCAGATATTATTATATTAAATGGGGTTAACAGCAGCTTTTCTCTGGCATATCCAAGCTGCTGACATGCGGACTCATTAAAATCAACCATTTTGCCAGAGGGAAGTTCTAATAAAAATATTAAGTCATAGCTTTGATCCAATAGGGCCCGAAAGCGCTTCAAATCCTCTATTCGCTGCTGTAGTTCGGGGTAATAGCTCTTGCGCAGCGACCTCTCCCCTAATCCGATAAGATGTTCTCTCAGTTTTTCCTGCATCTTGTATGCATCATAGTGCTCTTTCATATATTCCCTCAATATCATGTTGAGTAGGAGTGCCGGGAGTAGTGGCCATGCACACATCGTCCATTGCTATTCTAGCGAGCTCAGGAATGTCCCCCAGTTCTATCCCAAAATCTCTTAGCCGCCTATCCACTCCAGCCGCTTTCTGCAGGTGGGCTATTTGGGACAGTAGAGCCAATTTAATTTCGTTTGATGTCATACCTTTCAATTCAATACCTATAGCTTCTGCCACAAGAGCATAGCGTTCAGGGACTGAAGCAAAATTCGTCTCTGGGGTTGGGACTGACTCCTGTAAATATTACATATGGCAATTGCATAGCTTCCAGACACTCTATGATTTGTTGGGGCCAACCTGCCGCTGTTATGCCAGTATCAGTAACGACCAAAACCTTCCTAGCTCCAAGGTTTAATGCATAACGTCCTGCCAGATACCTTGCTCATTCTCCAAAGACAATTTCTGGAGCAAGGAATTTGCGAAGTTGTAATTCAGATGGTAATGATACTGCTTCCAATTATTTTCACCTCAAAATTATTGTAATTAACAATTTCGTAGATAGGCTGAACAAGTATACACTGTCTTTCACATCTATCCAATTATATTAAGCGTTATCGGCATAAGTATATGATTTTTGAATAATTGTTCTTAAATTATCAAATAGATTTCAATTCATTCTCCCTTTCAAATACCAGAAAAATTGGTATTAAAGAGGTATAGAAATTGACTTGATGGGACTAGAAAGATATTAACAAATGAGAAAGCTAGCTGCATGGATCCAAAAGGGGACTATTATCGACTTGCGAAAAGGCACACAAATATTCTGCAGGTATACCCCAGAATTTGGGCTTGCTTTTTAACAAATGGGCGATTATAATGCGGGTAAGGTGGCGGAGAGATTAAGTAACTCGGATGGTTATCCCAAGGTTGTTAGTTTCCTTTCCTACCACAAGGATTAAAGATTAAGATCGTTTGTTTAGTACCCTTCTAAGAGTTTAGGTTAAAGTTAATGATCGGCATAGGTGTTCGTTAGAGGTAAAAGTGAGGTTTTTAGTTTTTGGTTAATGGTTCGGCTGCCTCCGCCACCTGCCTAATAATGAGATTTAGAGCCCCTTTAGTATTACTAGAGGGGTCTTTCTTTGTGCTGTTTTTCGCGACAAGCAGGATGGGATTTATATATACTTGCTCAGAAGCAGGAAAAGTTGCCCAGTGTTATAGACCACCATACCTAAGGCAAACGCAACGGATAAACTTATAATAACAGTCAAAGCTGCAAATAACCGACTGTTACTTTCCTTGACAATTGTAGTTACAGTGGCCACACAGGGAACATATAACATATAAATTACTAGGAAGGCTATACCAGTCAAAGGGCTAATGTTAGCGGCAAGTACCGATCCAAGGTTCCCTAATCCCGATGAGGCATGATACAAGACCCCCAATGTGGAGAGAGTAGTCTCTTTGGCGAAGAAGCCAAAAATAAGCGCAACTATTAATTCCCAGTTAAGACCGGCCAGTTTTCCCAATGGCTCAAGGAATTTACCGATTATAGCGGCATAAGAGTAGTCGAATGTTTGGCCTAGGGGGAAAGTGGAAAGAAACCATGCAAAAACTGAGCTTATGATAACTACGTTCTTAATTCTGTTAAGGAAGTCCAGAGTTCTGTGTATGGCTGTTCTGAATACCCTGAGGCCGGTAGGGAAATGATAAGGCGGTAGTTCCGGAGCACTATTAAAGTTCTTGCTTCCAGGAAAGCGCCTCTTTACAAGGAAAGAAACCACAGCGCTCACCAACCAGCTCAATACGATAAGGGCCGACATAACTAGGGTCGCTATAGCAGGACTGAAAAAGGCAGCAGCTATATATAGTATAACACCAAGCCTGGCAGAACAAGGGGTAAAGGTGCTAACCAGCATTACTAACAGGCGGTCTGTCCTGTTAGGAATAACACGTGCACCTATGATAGACGTAATGTTGCATCCATATCCAAGAATCAGAGGGGCAAACGATTTTCCATCCATATTAATCCGGGACATTGGTCGGTGCATTAAGTAGGCAATGCGGGAAGCATATCCCGTATCAGTTACCAGGGTATAGAAGGTAAAAAAGATGAGCATCTGAGGGAAAAAGGCCAATGCAGAACCTATTCCCCGCATTATTCCATCTGATATCAATGCCATAACAAGCGTAGGCAGAGTGAGCCCCAGTGATGAATTCTCGAATAAAATGGCTAATCGGTCGAATAGGAACCCAAGGCCGGTAGAAATAGGTTTACCAAGTGTAAAGCTGGTGGCAAACAAGATAACAAAACACAGTATCATGATCGGAAATCCAACGTAACGATTTAGTAGGATGGCGTCAAGCCTTTCCGTAAGATGATTCTGTTCCCTGCCTTCTTTTGAGAGTCTTATTGAATTTACACTATCTTCTTTTGAAATCGATTCATTAAGGTTGTTTTCCATTGTTTATCTCCCTTAGTAATGCGTAATATGGGTCTTATTTAACGCTAATATGTAATGCAATTACCGGATTACAATACAAATTTTCTCTGCCGCGTTAGCCTTAGCTGATTGCGTCTTATGGAAATGATCAATAACCATGTTCTCTATTAATTCACCCGGCAAGTTGGTAATGATAATCATTATCATTAGCATATCGAAATTATACACCATCACCAACAAATTTGGCAAATGATATCGCCAAAGGTGTAGTTATTTTTAGGAACGCTGAGTTCGGTTGCGGCAATATCTATAAATAACGAGCGTATTACCGCTGTGTCAGAAATAAGGTGTGCGGGAACGACTATTCTAATAAATCAAAACAGAATAACACCTCCCTTTGTAATCAAAGCTATTGGTGATCCCAAGAATCTGGAAGGCGGCCTATCTATTACAGGAGGGCGCTTGTGGTTGTTAAGCAGCGATGGTTTCCCAACCAAATTAGAGCCTAATGATATGATCGAAATACCGGCATATACCGGGGCTCTAAAGTTTGATTTTGCAACACCCGTACAATCTTTATAAAAGCAGGTAAATAAATATGACACAAACGATCGAATTGGAAACCGCCCGATTCACTTTACGTAAAATCGAACCAAGCGACATTGAAACCTTACATAGCTATTGGTCGGATGATATGGTGACTGAATATATGAATACATCTTTAAAAACTCTTAAGGAAAGCCAACAAATGGTTGATCTTTTGAACAGCCTTCCATAGCCCAACGAAGGCATGCGTTGGGCTATGGTTGAGAAACACAGTGAAGTTGTTCTAGGGAGTTGTGGATATCACAACGTGAAAGCTGAGCACCGACGTGCTGAAGTTGGTTATGAATTAGGCCAAAGGTATTGGAGCAAGGGTGTCATGCAGGAAGTGATGCATTCTGTGCTGCAACATTGCTTTGAAACCGTCGGATTCAACCGAATTGAAGCATTCGTTGCTGTGGGGAACAATCGGTCTGTACATACGCTCGAAAAACCGGGATTCAAAGCAGAAGGCACACTGAGAGAATACGAATTTGCTCAGGGGAAACTACAGGACCAGGTTGTCTTGGCTTTCTTCCTAAGTTGTTATAATAAGAAGCCTTCCAGAACAGAAGGCTTCTTATTATATCGAAACTACAGTTGAGCCAATAAGTATGACTGCCTGACAATCACCTTTCATTCTCATGGTTTTCGAAGGTACTACAACAGGTTCCATCGGCAGTATTTGCCACACCGTCTCCCATTGTTGTAACCATCAGCTGTGAGGCATAACAAGCCTGGCTTTTGTTATACTTACAGTTGTCTACGCTACACTGTACTTTTAAGCTAGGTGATTTCATTTTCCGCCTCCTCACTTGTAAGATATCTTTATCTTGCCCCGCGAGGAAATTTTTAAGTATCATTGCTTTGGTATTATCTTTCTCGTTTTTGGTAGTATTCTTGGTGAATTACAATATCGCACAGTTCTGAACCCCTTGCCATATCATCAAGCTTATTGCCGAAATGGTAAAAGCCGTTGAACCATCACTAGCCAAGAATCTGTATTGCCCTTATTGATGCACTCATGCGTGCTGGTCATGCAAGCGAAGGTTATTTCATAGTTGGCTATCCAACCCAAGATGATCGAGACTATACTGCGAATTGGCCATAAAATTTAATGTTAAGGCGAAAGCAACGGCTCATACATCATAATAGCCTGATTGCGGCAGATCAATTCGTCACCTATTTCGTGATGTTCTGTATCGTAAACCTTGCGGCGCAGTACATTACAGCGAGTGTAGCCTCCCCACCATTCAGTATTTATGAAATGATCACTTTCATAAACCTCATAACTAGACTCTGGTGGCGCGGCACTGCGCCACTCACCGTTCAAATCTTGATCATCAAGCCATATCAGTAATTGATAATCAGCATTAGTTTCATTTTTTATCTGTAGGTCAATATAATTATAGGCAACTGTAGCTCCGCTGCCAAAGGGCTGGGTGCGGTTGGAATCGGGAAAGACATCATAATTATGCCGCCATCTTTCTGTCACTGTTAGCGGGGTATGCAGAGTTATCCAGTAGATTAAATTGGACATCTGGCACAAACCACCTCCCGTACCGGCATAAAAATCTCCGTTATTTAGTACCATTCCTTTTAGGTATCCTTTGCGATGAGTGGTTTTGCCTACCATCTTCCAAAAGGAGAAAGTCTCGCCTGGTTTCAAAACAAGACCGTTGATACATGTACTTGCTAGCTTTAAATTTACTATTTTATTCTGCTGCAATTGCATGTTTACATTTCTGAGCTTTCTTAACAGGGGGGTATGATGTGAAAAGATGACATGTGGTAGAGTGATACCGCGGTTAACAGTTCGAGCGTACCGCTTCCTGGTTAAAAACCATTCTCCATATCTGCGCATTGTATAATAGAGACGACCCAAACCCAGTCTTAGCTGAGAGCGGTTCTGAGGAGCGCCTAGTTTTCTGCGTTGTCGAGACATTATTTCACCTCGTTCCTGCCTAATTATACCATGGAAATAAACGGAAGGTTAAAATATGGATAAAAGGGGACAGGTTTCATGGGGACAAAAGGGGACAGGTTCACCGGGACGAGGGGACAGGTTAATTGTCCCACTCTTTATAACTTTGTAGTGGGACAATGAACCTGTCCCCTCGTCCCCCCATGTACCTGTCCCCTATGTCCCATGGATGGCACGGCAGTATCTCTGAGCGGTGGGGGTGGCGGCACAACCCCCAGTTGCTGTTTCTTTGAGGGTGGGTGACATGAGCTTGCCGACTCGCGCCATTGCTTCAACTACTTCATCAAAGGGAATAAAGCTTTTGATTCCGGCTAAGGCCATTTCTGCACAGGCCAGGGCATTGGCAGTTGAACTGGCATTTCGTTTAGAACAGGGCACTTCTACCAGGCCTGCCACCGGGTCGCATACCAAACCTAACAATCCTTTTAGGGCCATAGCTGCTCCTGACACGCACATCTCGGGATTTCCCCCGGCCAGGAAAATCGCTCCTGCGGCTGCCATAGCGGAGGCAGAACCGCATTCAGCCTGGCACCCACCTTCAGCACCGGAGAGGCTGGCGTTGGCAGCTATTATCTTGCCTATTGCTCCGCTCACCAATAAAGCCCCAAGTAATTGTTTATCGCTGTAAAATCGATCTTCCTGCAGGGCCAGCAAGATACCAGGCACAATTCCGCTGGCACCAGCGGTGGGTGCAGCTACCACTTTGCCCATGGAAGCATTTACTTCGGTAACTGCCAAGGCATAACTTAGTGCTTTCAGCAGGGTGCTGCCCACCAAATAATCATTGCCCTCCAAACGGCGCTGCAATAGGAAGGCATTACCGCCGATTAAGCCTCCCACCGATTTTATTCCTGGATCGAGTCCTTTGTGAATTGAATCCCGCATGACTGCTAAATTGTCTTGTAACCGGTCTTTAATGAGATCCGCTGTTTCGCCTGAATACTCCGTTTCAGCCTTAAGCGCTATTTCATCGATATGGTTGCCCTGACTGCGACAGAGTACTAAAAGTTCTGCTCCGCTGCTATACTGATACATCAATACTCTCCTCTTTTCATTAGTTTAAACATAAACCAGGGTTACCCTATTGATATCAGACAATTTTCGCAGCTCATCCAAGATGGGCTGGGCAACAGGCTGATCATTTTCTATTACCATGCATGCTTCACTCCCTCTTAACTGGCGGAAGACTCTCAAAAAGGCAATATTTATTCCATGCTGTGATAGAATAGCGCTGACATGAGCTACCACTCCGGGGCGGTCCAGGTGATTGGTGATAATGGTGGGATATTGACCAGTAAATTCGACATGCATACCATTTAAAGAGTTAACCAAAACCTTGCCGCCACCGATTGAAGAGCCGGTTAACTCGCAAGTTTTCTCCTGAGCATTTTTAGTAACGATTTTTACCGTATTGGGATGAACATTACCCAGATCGACAGCATGAAATTGAAAATCAACACCCATCTTATCCGCAATTGCAAATGAATCGCGGATCTGCTCGTCATCTGCTTTTATTCCCAGAACTCCACCTAGTAAAGCCTTATCGGTACCATGACCTTGGTAAGTTTTGGCTAAAGAACCATGCAGATAAAAATCAACCTGTTGGAAATCTGCACAGGAAATCTGCCGAGCAATATTGCCCAACTTCACAGCACCGGCTGTATGTGAACTTGAGGGGCCAATCATTACTGGACCCAATACATCAAAAAGCCCTATTTCCATGCGCTGACCTCCTCGTATTATGTTGCTCCATAATTAAACAAACTATTTTATTTTCAAAGCTTTGTCTCCAATCTGTTGTCAATAAAGTATAATAGTATAAGGGTACCAATATATGATTATCATCCTTTAGCTATTGTCGCGCTTGTCATGATACTTTTGATATCATAAAATATAGTGAGGAACCAAGCCATCTCCGCACTGGGGATGGCTTCAGACCGTCAAAAAAGCCTACCCAAGGGCACTACTGATGTTCGCTATGCGAACCAATAGTGTTGCAATAGCTGCGTTATTAACGAAAGCCCGTTCAATCAACGTACTTGTTACGGGGACATTCCAAGGGACATTCCTCAAATAGGTGTGTCCCAAAACCTTAATTCCGGTGTGTCCCCATACATTATTCGCCTCAATCACGGACTTTCATTAATGCCTTGCTCTTGGACTTCATTAATAGTGAGTGCAGCGAGCACTGTGGTGCCCGGAGGGTGCTTTTTTGCTCGGTCTGCCTTTATTGACACTCTGAAGCCATCTCCGCCATGGAGATGGCTTAACATCGTAACTTGGAGGATATTCTTTTGACTGGAACCATTATCAATGCCGCGGCCATTATTCTAGCCGGAATGGTAGGATTAGTTTTCCGCAAGGGAATTCCGCCTAATATTAACCGGACCTTGCAGGATGGTTTAGGATTACTAATTCTGGCGATCGGAATTCAATTTGCGTTCAAAGCCGAGAGTTTAGCGGTGGTGGGCGTATGCCTTGCTATAGGAGCGGTTTGGGGTGAGGGGCAGCAATGGGAAACCAAGCTGGAAACTCTGGGCCGAAAACTAGAAAAGATTTTTGGCGGAGGAGACAGCCAGTTTGTAAAAGGGTTTGTTTCGGCAACACTGCTGTTTTGTGTGGGAGCGATGGCTATCGTAGGATCCTTACAAGATGGATTGACTCATAATTACGAAATCCTATTGGTGAAATCGATGTTGGACGGCATATTTGCCATGATATTTGCCGCCAGTATGGGAGTAGGCGTACTATTTTCCGCTCTGCCGGTTCTTATTTACCAGGGGGCCATCAGCCTGGGAGCTAGTTTCATAAAACCATTTCTGACTGATCCTATGTTAAATAATATCACGGCTCTGGGAGGAGTTTTAATTTCTGGTATTGGAATGAACGCCCTAGGTATTACCCGCATAAGAGTAGCCAATCTATTACCAGGTCTTTTCTTAGTTCCGCTCGTAATGACCTTGATCAAATACTTCCCCTGGTAAAGCGCATACATAGGATAGGCAGATTATTCGCAGGGGTTAAGACAAAAACCAACACCAGTTGGCGCAGTTCGCAATTAGAGCAAAAATATTAGTTGAATGGGTTCCTTTTTGGTATAATGTTTTATTGAACATAAATGTTGAATAGGCAAGGAGGTAGAGGTATGGCCTTAACCATAAAAGAAGTAGAGCACGTAGCACTTTTGGCCCGCCTTAGTTTAAGTGAGGATGAAAAAAAGAGATTTGGTGAACAATTAAGTTCTATCCTAAACTATGCCGATAATCTGAATTCACTCCCCACGGATGATGTCGAACCGCTGACTCACATACTAACGGTTAATAATGTCTTCCGGACTGACGATATAAAGCCCAGCATGGATAGAGATGAGATGCTTGCTAATGCTCCTCAAGCTGAAAATAGCCAATATAAAGTTCCTAAAATAATGTAGAGGGGGTAAACGCTGTGGAGTTATACGAACTCACCTTGCATGAATTGCAAGAGCGGCTAGCCCGCCGAGAAGTAACGTCAGAAGAAATAGTTAAGTCTATTTTTACTCGTATTAATAGGGTTGAGGATAAAGTGAAATCCTTTATTACCCTAATCGAAGAATCAGCCCTGCAAAGAGCCAGAGTGATTGACAATGGGGGCATATACCCTGGTATTGCCGGAATACCACTGGGACTGAAAGATATCTTCTGTACTCGCGGGGTAAAGACTACTTGTGGATCCAAGATACTTGAAAACTTCGTGCCTGCTTATGAATCAACTGCTTCAGGGCGTTTGGATCAACAACAGGGGGTTTTAGTAGGCAAGTTGAATATGGATGAATTTGCGATGGGTTCTTCTACAGAGAACTCCGCATTTTTTGCTACTCGTAATCCATGGGATCTAACTAGGGTTCCGGGCGGGTCCTCAGGCGGCTCAGCCGCAGCGGTAGCCGCTGATGAAGTGCCTTTTGCCCTGGGCACAGATACCGGTGGTTCGATAAGGCAGCCCGCTTCTTATTGTGGTGTGGTAGGTATGAAGCCAACTTATGGAAGAGTGTCACGTTGGGGAGTAATAGCCTTTGCTTCATCCCTCGATCAAGTGGGAGTTTTCAGCAAGGATGTACGTGACAACGCTCTGGTTATGAATATCATTGCCGGGCACGATCCCCTGGACTCAACCAGTGCCGCTATCGAAGTGCCTGACTATACCAGTAATCTGGATGGTGATGTAAGAGGATTGCGGATTGCCTTCCCCAAGGAATACTTTGGGCCGGGAATAGATGCCGCCATCACCAAATCCATAAAAAAGGCTCTGCAAAAATATGAAGAACTGGGAGCGATTGTGGAGGAAGTATCTCTCCCCCACAGCCAGTATGCGCTGCCAGCCTATTATCTGGTTGCACCAGCCGAAGCCAGTGCCAATCTGGCTCGATTTGATGGAGTAAGGTATGGATATCGTGATTTCGAAGCTGAGAATGTAGTATCCATGTTCTCTCGGACACGGGCTCAAGGTTTTGGGGACGAAGTAAAAAGAAGAATAATGCTGGGCACTTATGCATTAAGTTCGGGTTATTATGATGCCTATTATCTGAAGGCCTTGAAGGTAAGAAGATTGATCGCCAATGATTTTGCCAAGGTATTCCATGATTTCGATTTGATTGTATCTCCAACTACCCCGACTATCGCTTTTAAATTAGGCGAGCAATCGGGAGATCCATTGACTATATATATGAATGATATTCTAACTGTACCGGTAAATATGGCTGGTCTGCCGGGTATGTCCATACCTTGCGGATTTGAGCAGGGTATGCCGATTGGGATGCAATTGATCGGCAAAGCCTTTGATGAAGCAACTTTATATAAAGCTGCCTATGCCTTTGAACAGAACACCGATTACCATACCATGAAGCCCGATTTGGGGGTGAAATAATTGAGTAAAGACTTTGAAATTGTGATCGGCTTGGAAGTCCATGCCGAGCTGAAAACCCAAACTAAGATATTTTGCTCTTGTTCCACTGCATTTGGGGCGGAGCCCAATACTCAGACCTGCCCGGTGTGTGCCGGGTTTCCTGGCATGCTGCCGGTATTGAATGAGAAAGTCGTTGAATTGGCCATTAAAACGGGGCTGGCTTTACATAGTGAGATTCCCGAGGTATGCAAGTTCGATCGCAAGAATTATTTTTATCCGGATTCACCCAAGGCTTACCAGATATCCCAATTCGATTTGCCGGTATGTGTAGGTGGTTTTGTGGATATTGATGTTAATGGGCAGAAAAAGCGAGTTGGCATAACCCGAGCTCATATGGAGGAAGATGCTGGCAAACTAGTTCATCAGGGTGATATTACCACTACTCCTTTCTCGCTGGTCGATTTAAATCGCTGCGGGGTTCCGCTATTAGAGATTGTATCTGAACCGGATATGCGCTCTGCCCAGGAAGCCCGGGCTTATATGGAAAAATTACGATCTATGTTGCTGTTTGCAGGGGTTTCCGACTGCAAGATGCAGGAAGGCTCCCTGCGGTGTGACGCGAATGTATCGATTCGTCCCATCGGACAAAAAGAGTTCGGAACTCGTACCGAAATTAAGAATTTGAATTCTTTTAGAGCCCTGGAAAGAGCTATTGAGTACGAAGCTAACCGGCAAAAAGAAGCGCTCGAAGATGGTGAAGAAATCATTCAAGAAACCAGGACCTGGGACGAGGAAAAGCAGCTTACCCGTTCCATGCGCTCCAAAGAAGAGGCACATGATTATAGGTATTTTCCAGAACCTGACCTACCGCCTTTAAAGATCAGCAGTGAATGGGTGGAAAAAATCAGGGGACAAATGCCGGAGATGCCAGATCAAGCACAGATCAGGCTGGTAGAGGAATACGGCTTGCCGGAATATGATGCCGGACTCCTCACTTTAACCCCGGAAAATCTCATCTTTTTCGACCAGTGTTTAAAAGAATATCCAGATGCTAAAACAGTCTCGAATTGGATGATGGGGGAACTGGGCCGTCTCTTAAATCAAAATAATCTGGAGATAGGTGAATGCAACATCAAACCGATCGACCTGGTACAAATGTTAAAAGCTATCGAGGATGGCAGTATCAGCGGTAAGATGGCTAAGGCTGTTTTCGAGGAGATGTTTGCCAGCGGTAAAAGCCCAGCTCTTATTATTAAAGAAAAAGGCCTGGTACAGATTTCGGATGAAGGGACTCTAGTGCCGGTTATTGAGGATATAGTAAAGGCTAATCCCCGGGTAGTCGAGGATTATAAAAACGGTAAAGACAAGGCATTAGGATTTTTCATCGGGCAGATAATGAAGTCTACCCGAGGTCAGGCCAATCCGGCTTTGGTTAACAAGCTGTTGAAAGAGTGCCTGGATAAGCAATAATCATCGAGAGATAGGCAGGAGAGAAGAAGGGAATTTATTATCACAAAGAATTATGGCGCCGAGCGTCGGGGGAGGAATATATATGACTTGGACTCTTATGAACCGGGATTGGTTTTCGGAGCCGAATGCAAAGATTGATATAGTAGATACTACACTGCGAGATGGGGAGCAGACAGCTGGGGTTGTTTTTTCCAATGCTGAGAAAATCAGAATTGCCAGATACCTTGATGATATCGGTATTAATCAGATAGAAGCGGGAATACCGGTTATGGGTGGTTTTGAAAAGGATTGCATTAAAGAAATTGTAAGAATGGGCTTGAAAGCCAGCATTATGGCCTGGAATAGAGCGGTTATATCTGATATCAAGGAGTCGATAGAATGCGGTGTCGATGCGGTAGCCATTTCGATCAGCACTTCTGATATCCATATCCAGCACAAGCTGCAGACTACCCGTGCAGATGTTTTAGCCCGGATGTCGGATGCGGTCAAATTTGCCAAGGATAATGGACTTTATGTATCGGTTAATGCTGAGGATGCATCACGCTCCGATATTGAGTATCTGACTGAATTCGCCTTGATAGCTAAACATGCCGGAGCTAACCGACTGCGGTTCTGTGATACCGTTGGGACATTGGATCCGTTAACTACTTTCCGATATATAAAAACTCTCCATGATTCAGTAGGTCTGGACATAGAAATGCATACGCATAATGATTTTGGCATGGCCACTGCAAACTCACTGGCAGGTATTTATGCAGGCGCCAACCACGTGGGGGTAACTGTCAATGGACTGGGAGAAAGAGCGGGAAACTCGTGCCTGCAGGAAGTGATCATGGGCATGAAGCATTTGATGAAAATTAATATTGATTATAATACGACTCTTTTCCGGGAGGTAGCCCAGTATGTGGCCAAAGCTTCCGGCAGGGCTTTATCAGTTAACAAGCCAATTGTTGGTTCTAATATATTTGCCCATGAATCGGGGATACATGGTGATGGCGTATTGAAAAACCCGCTTACTTATGAAGCCTTTTTACCTGAAGAAGTCGGTCTGGAGAGACAAATGGTAATTGGCAAACATTCGGGGTCAGCTTCCATAAGGGCTAAGTTCCGTGAGTATGGAATAGCAATTACGGATCAGGATTCTGAAGAAATATTAGTAAGATGTCGACAAATGTCCATCGATAAAAAAAGATCCCTGTTTGATAAAGAAATTGTATGTATATTCGAAGACTTGTTGAGAGAGAGGGAGAAAAATTGAGCAAGACTATTGCTGAGAAAATTTTATCTGCTAAGAGTGGAAAGGATGCCAAAGCTAACGACATAGTAGTTGCTGATTTGGATTTTGTGATGGGCCAGGATGGAACATCCGGGCTGGCCATCCAGGCATTTGAAGCAATGCAAGCCCAAAAGGTTTTTGATCCTGCGCGCATCGCCATGGTTATTGATCACAGCGCCCCTAGTCCTTTAGCCGGGGTATCAGCCCTGCACCATCAGATGCGTATGTTTGCACGTGAACAAAACATTAATTTTTATGATATTGGAGATGGCGTCTGTCATCAACTAATGCCGGAGCAGGGTCATGTAGTTCCCGGTGATCTGGTGATTGGTGCAGATTCACATACCTGCACTTACGGGGCCATAAATGTATTTTCGACCGGGGTTGGATCAACCGATCTGGCGGCGGGATTGGTTTCTGGCAAGCTTTGGTTTAAGGTACCTGAAACCTTCAAATTTGTGCTGAACGGGCAGCTGCCTGCCGGGGTATATTCCAAAGATTTGATTCTCTATCTAATTGGTGATGTAACTGCGGATGGAGCTACCTATATGGCAGCGGAATATGTGGGTGAAGCCATAGATGCCCTATCAGTGGAGGCTCGCTTTACCATCAGTAATATGGCTATCGAAATGGGGGCCAAATGCGGTCTTATGAATGCTGATCAGAAGACGATTGACTGGGTTACGGCTCACAGCAAACGTGCCTTTACACCGGTTAAGGCCGATCCCGATGCGGTATATGCCCGGGTCAAAGAATATGATGTTTCAAAACTCGAACCCCAAATTGCCAAACCTCATACAGTGGATAATGTATCGCCTATCAGCGAGGTGGTGGGTATTCCAATTCAGCAGGGAGTCATCGGCACCTGTACTAATGGTAGAATTGAGGATTTACGTATTGCCGCCAGTATTTTGCAGGGCAAGAAAATAGACAAGCATACTCGCCTGGTGGTAGCCCCTTCATCACGACAGGTGATGATACAGGCTATGCGTGAAGGTTTAATAGAAATTTTAATGGAGTCTGGCGCAGCAGTAGTAACTCCGGGGTGTGGACCCTGTGTGGGAACTCATAATGGCGTGCCTTCGGATGGCGAGAATGTAATTTCCACGGCTAATCGCAATTTCAAAGGTCGTATGGGGAATCCTACGTCATCGATATATCTAGGATCACCTGCAACCGTAGCTGCGTCGGTGTTATATGGCAAGATTGCCGACCCACGCGAGTTTATTAAATAGAGGAGGCGCAAAATGGATTTACAGGGGAAGGTTCATAAATTTGCCAATGATGTGAATACCGACTACATTATTTCCGGTCGTCATAAGTTTAAAACTCTGGATATGAAGGAGCTTGCCAAACACGTTATGGAAGACTTGGATCCGGACTTTTATGCCAAGGTGGAGTCTGGTGATTTTATCGTGGCAGGAAGTAATTTCGGCTGCGGATCATCGCGGGAACAGGCGCCGCTGGCTATTATTAATGCTAACATCAGCGCGGTCATCGCTAAATCGTTTGCGCGTATTTTCTATCGCAATTGTATAAATACAGGTTTACCATTGATAGAATGCGATACTGACAGCATTGCTGAAGGGGATGAACTAAAGGTTGATTTAGGTGCTGGAATCCTGCATAACTTGAGCAAGGGAACAGACATACCTATAACTCCATTGCCCCCGGTGATGCTGAAGATACTCAACGAAGGCGGTCTAGTAGAACACTTTAAAAAACATGGCGGATTCAATTTCGACTAGTCCGGGACTAGACTTATCGTTTTGGTCATATAGACAAAATTGTAGGGGGATTAAGAGTGCCAAACCAAGATATGAACCAGGGAAATAAAATAACCGTAAATGACGGAGTATTAAATGTGGGCAACCATCCCATAATTCCTTTTATTATTGGTGATGGGATTGGTCCGGATGTATGGCGAGCGGGTCATCGGGTGTTGGATGCGGCTGTACAAAAGGCCTATCAGGGTGATAAATCTATAGTGTGGAAAGAGGTATTAGCCGGCCAAAAGGCTTTTGACCTGACTGGAGAATGGCTGCCCCAGGAAACATTAGATGTGATAGGGGAATACATTATCGCCATTAAAGGTCCCCTTACTACCCCTATTGGGGGAGGTATACGCTCACTTAATGTTGCTTTGCGACAAGCGCTTGATTTGTATACCTGTCTTCGCCCGGTACGTTGGTTTAATGGTACTCCTTCTCCGGTGAAATGTCCTCAGAATATAGATATGGTCATTTTTAGGGAGAATACCGAGGATATCTATGCCGGGATAGAATATCAGATGGGAACGACAGAAGTGCAAAAAGTCCTGGAATTTCTGCAAAATGAGATGAAAGTAACTAAAATACGTTTTCCGCAAACTTCAGCGATTGGGATCAAACCAGTATCTTCTGAAGGCAGTAAGAGACTGGTAAAGTCGGCAATTGAATATGCATTAGCCAACGGCCGCAAAAGTGTAACCCTGGTACATAAGGGTAATATTATGAAGTTTACCGAAGGAGCATTCAAACAATGGGGCTACGAAGTAGCTGAAGATGACTTTGGTGATAAGGTGTTTACCTGGAATCAATATGACCTCATTAAGAAAGACCAGGGTAAAGCGTCGGCGGATATAGCCCAGCAAGAAGCACTGGCCCAAGGCAAAATAATTATCAAAGATTCCATTGTTGATAACTTTTTACAGCAAATTTTAATTGACCCAGCTCAATTCGATGTTATTGCTACCCTTAATCTAAATGGGGATCTTATCTCAGATGCATTGGCTGCTCAGGTAGGGGGTATTGGAATTGCTCCTGGAGCTAACATAAATTACGAAAAAGGAAATGCCATCTTTGAAGCTACTCACGGGACTGCTCCTGAGTTCACCGACTTAGATCAGGTGAATCCGTCTTCATTGATTCTATCTGGAGAAATGATGCTGCGCCATCTAGGCTGGGACCCAGCAGCTGATCTAATCGTAACTGCTATGGAAAAAACCATATCCAGCCAAGTGGTTACATTTGACTTTGCCCGGTTAATGGATGGAGCTATCGAGGTAAAATGTTCTGAGTTTGCGGATGAGTTGATTAAGAACCTCTAATCAGAAAAACATATGTAGTTTAAATGAGGAATTTGAAAATGAAAATAAAGGAATTTTACCAGCGGGGAAAGCCGGTTTTGTCGCTAGAAATATTTCCTCCTGGAGCAGATTATCCCGTGGAAACAATATTCGCCACCCTTGATAAGCTAACTCAATTAGAACCGAGTTTTATCAGTGTTACCTATGGAGCCGGGGGATCTAATCGGGCTAGAACAGTGGAGATCGCCGCGCGGATTAAGAAACAATATGATATGGAAGCTTTGGCTCACTTGACCTGTGTTGGACATAGCCGGACCGAGGTAGATGCTATCCTAGACAACCTAATTGCCGAAGGCATAGACAATATTATGGCTCTGCGCGGTGATTTGCCAGTTGATGATCCAAATTTCGATCTCTCGGAGCAGGACTATCATTATGCAGTGGAGCTTATCCGTGATGCCAGGGCTAAATATAGTTTTGGTATAGCAGCGGCCGCATATCCTGAAGGACATCCGGAATGCAGAAGATTAAGTGAGGACCTGGTATATTTGCGGCAAAAGGTCAACGCTGGGGCAGATTTATTGATAACCCAGTTGTTTTTCGATAACCGGATTTACTATGATTTCCTGGAGAAAGCTCACCGAGTGGCAATCAATGTACCCATTGTTCCAGGGATAATGCCAGTTCTCAATGCCAAACAGATTAAGCGGATGATTTATCTAGGGGGCGCATCTATTCCCGCTAAATTATTAAAACTGGTTGACAAGTATGAGAATAGTCCGGCTGACATGGAAAAGGCCGGCATAGAATACGCAAGTCAGCAGATTGAAGACCTGCTGTACAACCATGTTCCCGGTGTACACCTCTATACCATGAATAAGTGGGCACAGATTAGTCAGATTGTACAAAATGTGGGGGTTTGGGGCTAGACGGTGTCCCTATTTCCCACCTTATATGACGACTCTAGAATTTTCCCGGCTGTTCAACTCTTTAACGAGCGTTATAATCTGCTGGTATAACAGGTTCATCCTATTATAGTTCTTATCTGCGATGGCTGTTTCGATAAAAGCAGCCAGTTCCGATATCTGCATGAAACCATACATGCCAGCGGTACCCTTGATACTGTGGCTGATATACTTAATATTATTCAGGTCTTTACTATCAATTGCTTCATTTAATTCATCCAGAGTTTCGTGCATCATCTCCATAAATTCTGGCAGGAGGTCAGCAATTAACTGTTGAGATAGAAGATCAGCATTTTTTCCTTTGATAAACTGGTTCTTGAGATAGCTTTTTATCTCTCGAATTAGGGCTTCCGATTTAAAAGGTTTGGCTAGATAAGAGGAACAACCGCAGTCCAAACATTTTTGACGGTCACCACTCAGTGAATTGGCAGTGACAGCGATAATAGGCAGCCGCTCCCAGGATGGATTTTCCCGGATAATACGGGTGGCTTCATAACCGTCCATGATAGGCATTTGCATATCCATAAGTACGATATCAATATCTTTCCTCTGTAATATACTTAAACATTCCAATCCGTTACTAGCCGTTATTACATCAAAGCCGTAGTTAATCAGCATCTGAGCCAGGAGTTTTTGATTCAATTCATTATCCTCTACCAGCAGTACCGAAACAGGCGTAAACCCGACATTGAAAACATCATCCTCAAACGTGACTGCAACCTGAGATGATGCTTCTGCATACTGTTCATCAACGACAGTTTCCAGAGGTATAGCAAATCCAAAGGTACTTCCTGAACCTTCCTTACTTTTAACCCAAATGTCTCCTCCCATCAGATCTATTAACTTTTTACAGATATAAAGCCCTAGACCATTTCCTCCAAATTGACGGGAACTGGAACTTTGCGCTTGGGTGTAATGATTAAATATGTTTTCTATTTGATGCGGCGCAATCCCGATGCCTGTATCAGCTACGGTAATGAGAAGCCAATTATCGTGCCCAGCTTTGGTCTCCATAGTAACCGTTACCATTATCCCACCTCTGGGTGTGAATTTTACTGCATTTGCTAGCAGATTAATAATAACTTGGCGCAGTTTAACCTGATCAACAACCGCTATTCTAGGTAGATTACGGTCAAGATCCAACTCTAACAACAAATTCTTATTCGCTAGATTTGCGTCCAGAGCCTCAATAGTTGTTTTTAACATATGAGGCAGATTGGTCCGAGAGGGGTTTAGTTCCGACATACCAATATCTATTTTGGAGGCCTCGAGAATATCATCGATGGTAGTCAGCAACCTCTCTCCGCATTCTTTTATTACATCAACACTGGCCATTTGAAGCTGGTTTAATACAGAATGTTCCAACAGGTCCACGGAACCTAAGATACCAATCAAAGGAGTGCGCAATTCGTGGGTCAAGTTGGCTAGTAATTGGCTTAAAGCCTCATTAGCGGGTTTGACATTGTTAGAAATATTGTCCGGGATGTTGGTATGGGGATTAGGTTTTTCCAAAGTCGGGAGTTGGGTATCGCCGATGCGATTTAGCAAGAATTGCCGCGGTTCATCCCAACTGGATTCATAGCGAGAACTGTTATCATGCCAGGCTGAAAATTCGGAGTTATTGGAAAAACTCAGGAGATCGACTGAAAACCGATATTGGTGAAAAACGAGAACAAGCAATGCAAGCAGCACTGTAAAAACCATGATAGTTCCTAGGGAGAGTTCACTCACATTAGGAGAATAGCTGATTTTCTGTGATTCCCATAGTGCTTTGAAAAAGATGCCTAGCAGTGTTATTATGACAATATGTGAAAATAAATATAACAGCCTGGCACCTTTATATGTATTGATCATAAGTACCTCTCCTCCCTAAAAGATCCAATATTAACCAAAAAACATTCTATATGAATAGCTTATAATATTTATGTTGAGAATTTTGTCTTCTTATGGTTTGATTATCAAAAATTTTTCTAGCGAATGTAGTCGCATATTGCCAAAAATATAGGATCTAGGTTGGATCAAGTAAAAAGGTTAGAAAACAACCTGATTGGAACCTGAAAGGATAGAGACGTATCGGCGTATGATAAAGAAAAAACTGTAATATTTTCGGATTAATGGTGCAAAAATTTATGGTGGTTTTTATGACAATACTGAAAATAGCTGCAGAATGGGGGATTTGCTTATCTTTTATATCCGCTTTTAAGATAATATTAGATCGAAGCATATGGTTTTAATGAAGAGAGGTGTCGTATTTTTGTTTAGTTTTAGTGTCAAGAAGGTTTTGGCGGTATTCATATTTCTGAGTATGACAGTTGGTATAGCAGGAGGGCAGGCCTCTGCATTAGCCCCGCCCACAGTGAAGATCATAATTAATGGCAGAGAGATAGCATCTGATTGCGAGCCGGTTATTATTAATGATAGGACTTATGTACCGCTTAGAGTTGTCAGCGAAAATCTTGGTGCTCAGGTCACTTGGAAAGAAGATACGGGGCAGGTCATCATAAATTGGCACACTGCGGTCACGCCAAACTTGCCTGCAGCTAAACCTGGAGACATTCAGATCGTAATCGATGGACAACCGCTAGTTATTCCTGCAACTTACGGGAAACCTTTTATTAATAGTAAGTGGCGGACTATGATTCCAATTAATGCTGTCAGTTCAGCTCTTGATTGTAACGTAAAATGGATACCAGAATCTTATACAGTAGATATTAAGTCCAAAACTATATCAGCCGATAATCAGCTGTTAATGGATCTGGCCAGCTATCAGACCAATCTCAAAATGATAGATGGCTCCGTACTCAATTCCGGAGAATTAATAAATAGGGATGCAGCCGCATTCTCGGTGGATCAGTTGGCAACTTTTAAATTGTATCGAGACCAGTTGAGTAAATATGGAGCAACCGTAACCCTTCCTACCGGGGAGGCAATTAACTCCAAGGACTTAACTATTATGGGAAACTCCTACTTGACAGCAACCCAGCTTAAAAGATGGATTGCCAATGAGACTGCCAGGATAAATAATGACTTAAGTAATCAAGGCCAGCAGCTCAAACCGATTCCTGATTTAGCAGATTTATACATAAAAATCGGTGCGGAATATGGCATCAGAGGTGATCTTGCTTTTTGCCAGGCAGCCAAGGAGACTGGATACTGGCAATTTACCGGAAGTGTGCAGCCATGGCAAAATAACTACTGCGGTTTGTGGGCAACGGGAAGCCCGCTCACCGGTTTAGAATCATTTAATGGAGCGGATCCGAACCTGGTAAGTTTTCAACCGGGTGTACACGGGGCAATCTTTGCTACACCAGCGGCCGGAGTTGAGGCGCATATTCAGCATCTCTATGCCTATGCGAATAAGAAATCACTGCCGGCAGGCAAGGTTTTAATAGATCCGCGATTTTCGTTAGTAAGTCGGGGCATTGCCCCTAGTTGGATAGGACTAAACGCACGTTGGGCGGTTCCTGGAACTACCTATGGACAAAGTATTATTAATGATTACTGGTTAAAAGCTGTTAAGGCTAAATAGTCAATTAAGAAAAGTAAAGGTACAAAAAAGCAGGCATCGGTAGATGCCTGCTTTTGACATGATAGCCTGATTACTATTGCGCTTTTAATGCCATAGCTTTGCGATAAAGAGAACCAAAAGGTGCTCCAAGAGGAAGTACGTTAAACCCATAATGGGTATTTAAAACAACAGCGGCTGAACCATAAAAAGAAACTATGGAAATAGCCATTTCTGAATAGGCCGCCAGCTCATGCCAGAACTCGCCGCCCCAGCCCAGAGTGCTCATAAACAAGCCCAGGAATAGTAAATCAATGAGGAAAAATATTATAAAGAGTACCTTGTTGGCTCCCATTGATCCAATAGTCATGAAAACGGTGAATATAAAATAGCCCAGAAATGCAAAGCCTAACTGGTGAGAATCGAAGGCTGCTCCTTTACCGATAGTACCAGATAACTGCATCCACCAGGTCATACCTACTGCAAACCAAAAGAATCCATATCCGCAGAATGCGGTGGCTCCAAAGGTATTGTTGTGCTTGAAATCCATTATGCCGGCAACAAATTGAGCAGAGGCACCGAGGAAAATTGCCCAGGGAATCATATAAGCTACACCAGCGGTAAGCCCCAATTTTTGAGAAGAAGCAACCAGCGTAACAAGTGCCAGACCTAGCAAGCCCAGCGGGGTAGGATTGGCAACTAACTCCTGTAAGTGCCCTGAAACTTTTACTTCATTAACAGTTGACATGATAACCTCCTTAAAATATGTAAGATAAGTGACTAAAATAGAATAACTCGATTACACCTCCCTTTCCACAAATAAATAACATAACAAACATTTGTGAAATTCGACACAATTGTCATATATCCTTCTGAAATTGAGATATTTTTGAGAATTAGCCGTTTAGGAAGATGTTTATTTGCCTTGCCAGAGTTGCAGCAAGCCGTAGAGGTGAAATAAAGTCTGATCAATCTGATCAGACAGGGTGGGGCTGGTCTCGCGGGGGGAAAGCAGATACTTATCCCAATCCTTCAATAAAACTTCGTTTTGTTTGTTTCTGCTCAGTGTTTCGTAGAGTTTTTGCTGATTAGTCTTGAGACGCAACTCAAAGACTATCGGGATATGAGTATTATCATCTAATAAATCAGTTGTGAAATCTAGCTGTAGAGTAGCAGAACTCATATCTAATCTCAATTCTATATATGGGGGCATGTCATTTATAGGAATGTCTATCTCCAGAACTGGAAGGGACCCCAGGTTGGCTTTATGGAAATGCGGTTCATCAGCGGGCATTAATTCATAAATGCGAAAATGTACCCGGTTTTCATCCCCAGCCAGGCTATTAATACTGGTGCGGTCCAGGCTAATCATTCTATATTGGCCTCCGCAATTTAACTCAAGGTTGGCCGTATCAAATGGAATCCTTTCCAGAATGGCCCGGTTATTTTTCTCCAGATAGAACTCAAAAGGATAGACAACATTAAAAGGAAGCATGGGAGTAGTATATTTATCATTACAGCTTGCTGCTAAGCCGTCTGCAGCAGCAAAACCAAGATCATGTGCATTAATAACATTTAGGGCGGGGGGAAGAGATGATATAAAGGTTTCAATTGTGGGGTTCTGAACATCATTCTCTGCTAGCAGGATATGGTCAAATCGCCAGCCTTTGGCGGAGTGATAACCATATCGTTCAGCTGCTTCCAGAACTTGGGGAACACTGCCTCTGAATTGCTTTTCAAGGGTAATACCGATGGTTTCGATAATACTAATAAATGCAAAGTTGTAATATGATGATTCCTGTTCTTCTATCACCATAACATCTCCCAATAGTGGGGGATGGGGAGTACGCATCTGGATACCGGCAATCAAGGCAAGTGAATGCGGAATGATAGTTGCCTCATAGAGTCCAAAGATCTCTTCCAAAATATCAAGCATCATTCTGCGAGAATTCAAATCAAAAATCCCTGGAATTGATAGGGCCGCCGATTCAATTAAAACCCGGCTGGGCAAAAGATATTCACGATATAAAAAGGAAAAGTAGGCACGCAAATTTTCTCGCTGCCATGGGTATTCGCCCCCAGCAGAATTAAAGATGGCTACCCCAGGCAGTTTTATTTTTATGCAAGCTTCTTCTAAGGGTTTGCCCTTCTCCCAGCAGGCTAGATAGCTATGGGTGTCTCCTAGATCGATCACAACGTGCATAAAACTAACCTTTCTTAGCAATTATGATTTTAGGAATTTCGGTTTCTGTTAACTCGTCCAGGTGAATGATAAAAATATCTCCTTCTGCATATAAAATAAGGCCAGCCGGACCGTCTGCTTCCTCCGTACTAATGGCCATATCCTCTACCAAGTAATAATATTGAGGTGGAAAAACAGAACCTGCTGCGATAGTTACGTGTTCGATACTCAGATCTATGCCTTGAAAACTATTTTTAAGATAGCGGGGAGTTAACCTTCGGGTCAACTCTTCCCTGCTGTCCTGCAATAATTTTAGATAAGAATCAAGTGAATCGATAATTGCTTGATATTGCGCGCTGGCATAGACTGAGTGCTCCTCCTTTTCGTTCAAGAGCTCCAGACGGCTATCCAGAAAGTTTATCAGATGACGCAGTTGGCCAATATCAAAAGCCAGTAATTTACCCCGGGACATCAGGTTGCTATCTATCTGCTGCTGCAGATATTGATTGAAAACGGATAGCAGCCCGCCAATGCGCTCGCTGTGATACTGATAACTCGCCTGGCTGGAAGAGGAAAGGCTGAGTATTAATTCTTCGATAGAGGGTAGAACTCGTGAGATATAGACATCCAGTTCTTTGATGTAATCTTTATCAATTCTGGTAAACATACTAAGTTGATTAATCAAATGAGTCCCGCCCCGGGACTTGAATGTTATGCTTTGTTCAACAACAGTTAATAGTGAATTAAGCCAATCTGCGAATTGTCCTGCTGTCTGGGCAGTGTGCCGCTGGTTTCTTTTCTCTGTGCTAAGGCTTAAGGATTCCAAGTATAAATGGAAATTACGCTGAATGTATTGTTGATACCAGGTGCGTATGGGGGCAGGGACTTTGCGATTGTCCCAAGCAGTATCTACTTTTTGCAGTTCATCGGCAAGCAATACTAATGATTCTTTGCCTGGTGCTGGATTATCCCTGAATTTAACCAATAATTTAACTGCGAGCTGCCAGGCAGCCAGCAAACGGTTAAAATCGCGGACTGCTTTAGAATTATTCGGTTCCCAATCCCCAATCAGTTGAGATACAACAGCATGCGAAGGATACTGGTTTAGCGCAGTCAGCAGTTTTTTATCCTCTAATAAGATTTGCAAATTACGGACAACGGTGAGGAAAGAATTCCAACAATTAGCAAGCTCTTTAATAACAAATAATAAACTGACGCTTCTTTCATCACTGCCCCGCTGATTTTCAAACAAAATGGTTTGGGTTTCTTGCCGCTTACGCTCCAAAAGTGCAGAAATATTCTTGACTTGGTTAAACAGACGAGCATGCTGCATGAGGTTAGCTATTATATCTTTCTTAAGAACTTCCTCCTGTTGACCTATATGTAATAGATTGCGGATATCTTCCTTGATAGTCTGGTTATATAGAGGAAAAAATCTGCGGTGAAAACTTTCGTAATAGAAAGTATTTAATTGCAGGAGGTATTCATCCAGCGAATTCTGCCTGTCAATTGACGTAAGCATGGCTGTACCCTGGGCATCTAATTCATTCTTCAACTGCAGAAGAAAGCTGTCCAAATTATCCCTATATAGTTGGGCATCCGGTGTGGGATCCTGCATTAAAACACCCCCATAAATTTGCTCAAGAGTAACTGCTGCCGCAATTTATCAACTTCAAAATCAGAATTAATATTCTTGGGCACTATATTGGTATCTAGGTCTACTCGCGATGTTTCGCGGATAATAGTTAAAATCCGTTCACCTGCAGTTCTGGATTCTTCATCCGCTAATTGACCCAGCTGACTCTGCACTTGTTCATTCATAAATGGGGTGGCTGGTATCCATGCGAAGAATTGCAGATAATAATTCAGGAGGTTGGCAGCCGTTGCTCGATTAAATGTTATTCGGCTTTCGCTGTGCCATAATCGAAGAACTTCCATTATTATATAGACCTCATGAGGGTAATACGGGATTCTTTGCTTAATAGCTCGTTCCAAACCAGAAAAATCCTCTAGGGTCATTTCGTTTTCCGATTTTAATAGAATGGAAGCCACTGAGTCATCCGGGCGTAATCCCAAAATCTTACCAGCTTTTTGGGCAAGTTCATAACGGGCATATTGACGATGTCCCTGCAGACTAGCCATTACAATGGTATGAATGTCCAAGTATAACAGTGAAGCAGGATCAGGAAAAAAGCCAGGGAACAAACTTCTGTAAAGCTCCAATACATAACGGTGAGAATCGGTCGGGCTGGCCAATAAGCTATAAATGGGTAATAGTTTACGCAACAGATTGTTAATTTGCAGGCAATAAGGTTCTTCGTCAGATTGGAGCAGGGATTGTTCATCCGTTCCCGTTCGGTTAACCATCTTGGTAAGTATAGCCAGGCAATCGGCTAACAATCCAGCCCGAAACAGCATATCTGCACTATCCAGAAGGACCTTGACCGACTCGCGATTGAGGGGTGTTGTTGATAAATTGAAGTTCTGGGCGAATTTCAATACATTTGCCGCTGCAGCCATTATCTCAATCTTATCGCCAAATATGGTGGGGTATTTTTTGGATGAACCCAGACGATCTATAAGTCCATAGTGTTCAAGCTGCTTGTCTGAGGATATATGCTTCTGTCTATGTTTAAAAAGTTTCCTTAGCTCCTTATTGCTGGTTCGGGCTAAAAGATGTGCGCATAGTTCAGTATCCATATTGTTAATAATATCTACAAAATTTGGGCGAAATTCTTCTCGAAACATATTGAGTAAAAACTGTAAATCTCGGGCAGGCGGCTTATAAGCTACGATATTATCAGCCAAAAAATTAAAAAAACCGCTTATTAAATCAGGTGGTGCTTGTAATGTGCAGTTGAGAATAGTGAGACTTGCTATATTTTGATACAATATCTTAAAAAAGAGGTCTTTTTCCGGTCCATAGTAAAGACAACGCTGCAGAAATTTGAATTCCTCGTTGGTCTCAATGCGAATCAAATCCTCTGCAGCATTAGTTCTTAATTGCTGTCTTAGACGCAGTTCATTATGCCAGGCCAAAAATATATCTTCTCCTGACATTGCAACATTAAATTCATTGATTATTTCCTGCATATTTTTATTCCTCGGCGTAGTTTCCATAAAGAGCTTCATTAAGCACTTTACAAGCGTTTAAAGCTTTGGCTGGGTCCTTTTCGGTTAGAAATATATAGTAATATATGGATTTCTCTTTATTGGTGAAAATACCTGCCAGGCAGTCCTCGGCAAGTACTTCTATTTTGTCTTCACTGGCTTTATTGCCACTCAAATAACGGACACTTTGGAGGCGGCTTACGAAAGAATAGCGGCCGATCCTGTCAAAATGGCTTTTCAGACCGATTTCTTTATAGGGATTGGCTCCCTCGTATTTGAAGATTATACTCTTCTGACGCGGCTGGGGCAAACAAAAGCCGACTTTATTATTAGGTTTCATTATTTCCAGGCGGGGAAGAATAGCAGAAGACTGAATTTTATCCCCATAAGTGAAACTCAAATACTCATGTAAATGAGCAGGCAACAGATCTATGGGCAAACAATCATTCCGCAATTTTTCTGTCAGGGCAGGGTTCTTTAGGAGAAAATCATAAAAATCATCGCTGCCATAGGCGAAACGAGGTATGTAGGTATAATAATCCTGAAACAGGAGGACAGCAAAACGCTCATAAAAGAGCATATAGGAATGTGGTGAGGTTATACGCAGATCTTCAGCATAATGCATAAGATCACTATACTCCTCATCATTTAAGACCTGATGACGATATAACTTCCTGAAAATAACCCTCATGTATTAGAACCCATCCCTACTACGCTGTCCGCTCTTGATTCTGAACTATCTCCCATACCCCGTACCCACCAATACGCTCTGTCCAACAGTCAACTGTTAAACTGTCACCTGTACCTATCAACTATCCCTTATTATAGCTGATTTTATTTGCTGTTCCTTAAATTCTTCATCAACTCAGCTTCCAAATGTGCTGAAGACATACCCCTGGGCCTGGAGGTCGGTGATGATTTGCTCCAGAGCTTCAGTATTGCTCTCCGAAACTGCATGCAGCAGAATCACTGCTCCAGGATGAATATTATCCAAAACATGTTTATGGGAATAGGCTGCACCAGGTTGTTTATTAGGATCCCAGTCTGCAAAGGCAATACTCCAGAAAACGGAGCTATAACCTATCTCTTTGGCCCACTTGAGGGAGTCGGGGGAGTAGTTGCCCATGGGCGGCCGCAGATAATGAGCTATCTGGGCGCCGGTTAATTCGAAATACTTTTGCTCCAGGGATTTAACTTCTTGATTGAACTTGTCCTGGGAAATAGAAGCCAAATCGGGATGACTCCAGGTATGATTACAGACCAGGTGTCCAGAGGCCTGCATTCTCTTGACCAAATCAGGTTGGGTCTGAATAAATTGGCCGGTAATGAAGAAAGCCGCTTTAACCTTTTTGCGGTTCAGTGTATCCAATATCTTGGACGTATAGCCTAATTCGTAACCATTATCGAAAGTTAAATAGATTTTTTTACTGTTATTGGGAATAACATAAAAAGCGTTGTTGGGACTAATAAGTTGAGCAGCCTCTTGGTTTATGGAAGGTGTTTGATGCTGCTGATTTCTAGTAAACCACCAGGATAAAGACGTTCCCGATATAGGAGCAGAGGGAACAGGATTCTCAACTGCTGGAGTTGTTGCCGGGGGTGGGGTTGGTTCTTCAACGGTGGGGGGGGGTGAAGGCAAAGGCAAAGGACTATTTCCATTGTATTTGCAGCCTGCCACGGTGCCAAGTATAATCATTAAAAAGGTAAGAAGTAGATAAGTTCTGTATTTATTCATCAATTGGTACTCCTTCTGCCGCCGGCATCCTAATTTTAAATAAAATTCATCATTATTATATATAGTATACTAATTTTAGACCTAACTCTTATTATTTAGCCATAGTATTTGTTGGCACAATCATAAGTTATTCACATTTTAGACATATCTTTGACTTCAGAATAATTGGAGGTTTACTCTATGGAGAGAATTGGTTGCTGGCAACATTTAATTAGGAATAAAACCCTGAGGTTATATTTTTTTTCGATAGTGTTTGTGATTATGCTGACGTGGATAGGTACAGATAACCTTAAACTGTTATCTGGCTCCAGACAATCTGTCATTTATACCTATGCTGACAGTTTCCTGAAAGGTGAAATTGGCTCTGGATTCGGTACTGCCTCATCTGTAAAGGTTTCTTTTGCAGGTCTTGAACCGGGAGATATCGTGTTGGGTGGTTGGTCCAATTGTGCTTACGGCCGTTATTCCCATGCAGGATTGTATATAGGGAATAATCAGGTGATCGAAGGCTATGTTGATTATGGTCTCAGCGTTCAAGAACTCAGTCATTTTCTGGAGTATACCCAACTTTGTCTGCTGAGAGTTCAAGCTAGCCCTGAAATGAAAGCAAAGGCTGTAAACTATGCAATTGCTCATCAGGGAGCAATGTTTTATCCGGTGGCTTTTAAACAGGGTGATCGATATTGGAATTGTACTAAGATTATCTGGCAGGCTTATCAAATACAGGGTGTTAATTTAGACGAAATCGATGATCTGTGGATATCCCCGGAGAGTTTCGGAGAGAGCACAAAGGTTGAGAAACTTTATGAAAAGGGGAGTTGAAATTTTTAGATCAGTTTTAAGACTCTACTTTTTCCATATAAGTGCTATTTTAGCGGTTTGGTTGGCTATGTATTTTCCGGGTCTGGATATTGTCTTAGCACTGCTATATCTTGTTCTATTATGGGAAGAGGGGAAATATACCTACCGAGTACTGCGCAATCCCAAAAGACAGGCTCTTATTGCGGGTATATGGCAATTGCCAGGTTTAATATTGGCGGTTTCTGTCATATTAAGATTGGATCGTCTGACTGATTTTGCTTATTATTTTGTTTTCGCTCTAGAATTATGGGTTACTCCCATTCTCCCTCTAATTTCGTTAATACCGACCTGGATTATACTGGAGAGACCCATTTATTATTTCTTACTGTTTATGATGGTTCCGATCCTGGCAGTCTATTATTACCTGCCGGTACACCGGCCGATATCTGCAAATAGTTAATCCGTTGGCTCCATTTAGCATCGAATGCCGAAAGCGGCGGTGATGCAAATTTCGCCAACGGATCTTTGTAGAAACAGGAACGGTTGTAATTCCGTCCAGGAAATTTAGGTGTTTAGTTTAAGATTTATCCCGTTAGGGGACTTAAGCTTATACCAGGCTTCCAATGAAATAACCGTTGCTGCTTCTGATTATATTCTGCTCAAGTTCCGGATTAATATTCTGGTACAATTTGTTAAAGTTGATAATTGAAAGTTGCAACATTAACCGTGAACATAGTTCACATCAGTAGTCCCCGAAGGGGGATAGTTGACAGTGGGTAGTAATAGGGTTCGGGGATAATAGATAATTGGGAATCGGAAGCAGCAAAGGATGGGATTAATGATATGCGGGCAATTTTTATAATATTAAATATCTATTTAAGGGGGATTAATATATGCTTACGATAGCCTTGCCAGGCAGAGACTTAACTTTGGAACTGACAAATTTGATACTCGATTTAAATGGAACACTATCGGTGGATGGAACTCTGGTTGAGGGAGTTAAATCACATGTGGATGAACTTAAATCGGTCTTGCAAGTATATCTTCTGAGTTCTGACACTCTGGGTTGTGGAGCCGCTATGGCCGATGAATTGGGTATACCCATTTTTAAAGTAGGAACACGGAGCGGGGAGGATAAGCTTGACTTCCTTAATACAGTCGGCCCGGCGGAAACTATAGTAATTGGCAATGGTTATAATGACCGCCTTATTCTGGAGCACGCAGCCCTGTCGATTGCCGTTATTGGTGCTGAAGGGTGCTGTACACAAGCATTACAGAAGGCTGATCTAGTTGTAAACGACATAATCGATGCGCTTGATCTTCTCCTTAAACCACTGCGCATTGTAGCTACCTTAAGGGATTAAGTCATTATTTAAAATACAGGTGGCAAACCTTCGTTTTCCCCCGCAGACATTCGGTCAATCACTGGCTTTCATTAATGCCTTGCTCTTGGGCTTCATTAATAGTGAGTAAAGCGAACATTGTTGTGCCCGCAACCTTAATAGCGACCAACGGGAGCATCAGCAACAATAATTGTGAGCACATGCTAACACCAGCAACCTTAATGTGCCGATAGGCATATCAGTGGTACCCTACGGGTGAAGGGTGCTTTTTTGCTCATCTGACACCCTGAGGGAGAAAACAATAGTTTTCTCCCTATTTTTGTGAATATATTATCATGTATTAATGTAATAGGTCGTATGTGCCATATAATGAGAACCCTTTACCTTCTGAAAGAAGAACTAAGTTCTTTACCAATTGAATACATTGAAAATACACTGGAATTCCTATAAAATGGAGTTCGAATTATGTTATAATTACCTAAATTTTTAGGCATTGTAGTTAAGATCGTCGATTTAACAAAATATGTATTGGAGCGCTGAAAGGGGCGAGAAAGTTGGAGAAGGTCGCCAAATTGTCTCCAGCCAACGCCAGTCAGAAGGAGCTGCTGGCTCGACTGGAAAAGGAAGCGGGGACAAGTATTAACCTTTGTTATCAGTGTGGTAAGTGTACAGCCGGATGTCCGGCGGCGTTTGCTATGGATTATCCCCCGCGGCAGGTGGTCCGCTTGCTGCAATTGGGATTTATTGAAGAAGCCTTGCAGGCCAAAAGCATTTGGATTTGTGCTTCCTGTGAAACGTGTTCGAGCAGATGCCCCCGTGGAGTTGATATTGCCTCATTAATGGATACGATGAGGCGCGAGGCATTAAAGAGGGGCAAGACCGACAAAAAGGTAGCAGCCTTCAATAAGGCTTTTTTATCCAACGTGAAGAACTTTGGCCGGACTTATGAAGCTGGGTTATTACTTCAATATAATCTGACCACCGGGCAGTTATTCAAGGACATGGCCTTGGGTCTGCCCATGATGCAGCGGGGTAAAGTTGGCGTGCTTCCAGAGAAGATTAAGGCTCGGGATGAAATGAAGAAGATTTTTGAACGTGCCGAAAAGCTCGGAGGTGAACAATAATGAAATTTGCATATTACCCGGGGTGCTCAGCTGATGGCAGCGGAATCGAGTATGGTATGTCAATGGAGAGGACCGGTAAAATACTGGGTTTTGAACTGCAGGAACTAGAGGATTGGAATTGCTGTGGGGCAACATCGGGACATAATACCGACAAACTTCTATCCCTGGCACTTCCGGCCCGAAATCTGGCCATAGCCGAAAAGACCGGCCTAAAATCTATGATTGCTCCCTGTGCAGCCTGCTACAGCCGTCATCGTAATGCCGAACATACGGTGCAGCATGACCCGGAAATGAAAAAGAAGATTGAACAGGTTTTAGATATGGAATTGCAGGGCAATACCGAAACTCTTTCCATTCTCGATGTTCTGGTCAATAAAATTGGAACCGATGCAATTGCAGCCAAGGTGAAGAGTCCTTTTACAACTATGAAGGCGGCTTCCTACTATGGCTGTTTACTGGTTAGGCCGGTAGAACATACCGGCTTTGATGATCCTGAGGATCCACAGACCATGGATCAGGTTATGAAGGCTTTAGGTGCCGATGCGGTGGAATGGTCGCATAAAACCGAGTGCTGTGGTGCAGCCATGGTAACCGCCAGACCGGACGTGGGAATGCGAATGCTCTACAGCGTTTTGAAAGAAGCCAAAGAGTCAGGGGCAGAATGCCTGGTAACTGCTTGTCCGCTCTGTATGCTTAATTTAGATATGCGCCAGGCTGCAGTGGAAAAACAGTTCGGAGAGAAATTCAATCTGCCGATTTACTATGTGACTGAATTATTGGCCATTGCTTGTGGAGATGCTCCCAAAACGGTTGGAATCGAAAAACACTTTGTGGAAGCGAACAAATATTTAGAAACGGTTAAAATCAGAGCTGCCGAGGCCAAAATTGCTGCCGAAAAAGCCGCGGAGGAAGCAGCTGCCAAAGCCAAGGCTAAAGCCGAGGCGGCCAAAGCTGCTAAGGAGAAAGCAGCCAAGGAAAAGGCAGACAAAAGCGGAGACGCAGCTGCCCCGGACAAAGTCCCCCCAAGCAGCGCAACAGCTGCTGCACCGGATACCAAGAAAATTGATGCTTTTGTAACTGCTTTGACGAAGAATCCGGATAAGATGGCAGCTAAATTGGTTGCGGACGCAGTTCATGCTGGAGTGTTGACCTCAATTTTAGATGAAAAGAAGATCGCTAAATTAGCCGCTCTTATGGCCAAAGATATGGAATTAGCCAAAAAAGCAGCCGGTGCCTTCGTGCAGCAAGAACTAAAACGCCAGGGTGAATGTCAGGATTAATTTGATCCAATGAAGTTTCGCATTTGACAAAGATGCGACGGAAAAAGAACGATAGGCGCTGATAATGCGGAACCTTCGGGCGCGGATTATCGCAGATTTCTTATTAATAACAATACTTACTATATTGAAAATAAGACAGTAAGAAATCAGCGATAATCATATAAATCAGCGATATCTGCGGCTATAGTTCCTCTTGGTTAGATTCCACTTAAGGAGGGAGACGGAGAAGATGAAAAAACGAGTAGGCGTATTTGTGTGCGAATGTGGAACCAACATCGCTGCTACGGTTGATACTGTCAAGGTAGCTGAATACGCAAAAACATTGCCCGGCGTTGTATATGCCACCAATTATAAATATATGTGTTCAGATCCTGGACAGGAACTCATCCGCAATGCCATCGAGGAACAACAACTGGAGCAGGTCGTAGTAGCATCGTGTTCCCCGCGGATGCATGAGATAACGTTCCGTAAAGCCACTGCCGCCGGCGGTTTGAATGCCTATATGATGGAAATGATTAATATCCGGGAACAGAATTCCTGGGTTCACCATGATCGTGATCAGGCCACCAGCAAAGCCCAAACATTAGTCAGAATGGCGGTAGCAAAAGTTTTGCGGAATAAACCTCTGCAGGTTTCCACCGTGTCCATTACCAAGAAGGCTATGGTCATAGGTGGGGGTATTGCCGGAATGCAAGCTGCCCTGGATATTGCCGAAGGTGGTCATCAAGTAATTATTGTGGAAAGAGAGGCCTCCATTGGCGGGAAGATGACTCAGCTCGACAAGACCTTCCCCACCATGGACTGCGCAGCCTGAATTGGTACCCCCAAGATGGTTGCTGCGGCGCAGCACCCTAACATTGAACTAATGACCTATTCAGAAGTTACTAATGTAAGTGGATATATCGGTAACTTCGTGGTAACAGTCAAACAAAAACCTAAATATGTTGATTGGGATGCCTGTACAGGTTGTGGAACTTGTATTGAAAAATGTCCCACCAAAAAACTGGCGGATGAATTTGATTTTGGTATGGGTAAAAGACCGGCCATCCATAAACTGTTTGCGCAGGCGGTGCCGGGCAAACCGTATATTGATGCCGAAAACTGCTTAAAACTGACCAAAGATAAATGTGGGGTTTGTGAAAAAATATGTCCCACCGATTCCATTAACTTTAAGGACATCGCGGTTGAAAAAGAGATTGAAATTGGTGCTATCATAATGGCCACCGGTTATGATCAGTTTAACTGGAAGGAAGCCTATGGCGAATATGGTTATGGCAAATACCCCGATGTTATCAGCGGGCTTGAGTTCGAGCGTCTGGTTTCCGCAGGCGGCCCTACCGGCGGACATATCGTTCGTCCATCGGATGGGAAAGAGCCCAAAAACATCGCCTTTATTAAATGCGTAGGTTCTCGAGATGATACGAAAGGCAAGAGCTATTGCTCCCGAGCCTGCTGTATGTATACGGCCAAACATGCCTATCAGGTTAAGACCAAGATAGAAGACAGCGAAGCCTATGTCTTCTATATGGATGTTCGTACCGCTGGCAAGAACTACGAGGAGTTTTATCAGCGTGCATTAAATGCCGGTGCCAAATATATCCGGGGCAGAGTCAGCAAAATTTATCCTCGGGGTGATAAATTAATCCTAAAATCGGAGGATACGCTGCTGGGCTTGCCTTTAGAAGTTGAAGCCGATATGGTGGTCCTGGCTACAGCCATGGTGCCTTCAGCAGGTGCGGTAGATCTGGCCAAAAAAATCGGTTTCTCCGTTGATAAAGATGGCTGGTTCCAGGAAGCCCATCCCAAGCTGCAGCCGGTGGAAACCTTTGCGGCCGGGGTTTATCTAGCCGGAACCTGTCAGGGACCCAAAGATATCCCGGATACAGTTGCACAAGCCAGTGGAGCCGCCGTAAAGGTCCTGGGCTTGTTCTCAAAAGCTGAGCTGGCCACAGAGCCAATGGTATCCGAAATAGATATTACGAAATGTTCAGGCTGCGGTCTTTGTGTACCGATTTGTCCATATAATGCCCTCTCCTTGCAGGAAATCAACGAGCGAGGCGGCCATGGACACGGGCCCTTTACCCGCCAGGTGGCGGCAGTGAATAACAGCCTTTGTCAGGGATGCGGTTCCTGCTTACCAGCTTGCCGGACGCTCGCCCTGAACTTGAAAGGCTTTAGCAATGACCAACTTGTATCGGAGGTGGACGCATTATGTCTATAGATACGCAAACCGGCTGGGAACCAAAAATTATTGTATTTGCCTGCAACTGGTGTTCCTATGCAGCAGCCGATTTGGCCGGCTTAAACCATCTGGAATATGCAGCTGATGTACGCATCATTCGAACCCCCTGCTCAGGGCGAATGGACCCTATGTTGGTTTTGAGAGCCTTTAATCGGGGGGTAGATGGCGTACTCCTCTCCGGCTGACACCCTGGAGACTGCCACTATGGTAGTGGCAATTACTATCAACGCCGTCGGCAGACCGTTATGAAAAGCCTGATGGAGTTTATTGGGGTTGAACCAGAGAGATATATGGTTTCCTGGATATCAGGAGCTGAAGGAATCAAATTTCAAGAGACTATGGGTAAATTAGTTTCAGCTGTGAAGAAACTCGGACCCAACAGAAAGTTGAGGGACGCAAGATGAAAGAAATAACCAATAAAATTCAAACAATTGCGTCCAATCTTTTTGCAGATAACAAGATCGACGTTTTCCTGGCCTGGGAAAAAGGCGACTTGGATTTTAAAACCAAGTCATTTGTAGCTCGCAATGCTGAAGATGTTAAGAATATTGTTTTTGATGAATACAGCATAAATAACATAGCCAATTCTCTTTTGAAATTCAGAGACAGCCACGAAAGAATAGGTATAGCGGTTAAAGGCTGTGATTCACGCGGGATTGTAAGACTTCTAGAGGACCTGCAGATTAAAAGAGACCGTCTCTACATCGTCGGCATTCCCTGCCCGGGCATGAAAGATCCCTTGACAGCCGCCCGGAACCGTGGCGGGTTTAGCAAGCAGAAGGAAGCAGATGGACTGGCTAAGAAATGCTTGGACTGCATCCAGCCTAATCCGGTCATCTATGATGAACTGGTCGGGCCTGAACAGAGCCCCAGACAACAGGGCGACCGCTTTGCGAAAGTCAAAGAAATCGAATCGATGTCAGCCGATGAGCGTTACAAATTCTGGGAAGACACCTTTTCCACCTGTATCCGCTGTTACGCCTGCCGTCAGGTATGTGTGGCCTGCGACTGCCGGACTTGTATCTTCGATGAAATGAAACCGCAGTGGGTGGGACGTGAAAATAGCGCATCTGACAACATGATGTATCATTTGGTCAAACATGCTCATATGGCGGGACGCTGTATTGAATGCGGTGAATGTGAACGGGTTTGTCCGGTCAACATTCCCTTGATGCTTTTAAATCGGAAACTTATCAAAGACGTTGGCACATTATTTGGCGGGCCGGATGCTGGCATGCAATATGTGGAAGGTTCCAAACCTCCACTGAGTGTGTACCGTGAAAACGACCCGGACAGCTTTTTATAGGGGGTGGGAAATGTGAAGGTTTTAAGCAAAGCCAAACTGGAATCGGCCTTAAATAAACTTAGTGATAAAAACGAAGTCTTTGTGCCCATGCAAAAGGGGGAGAGAAGCGGATATTTTACCTGGAAGAGCTTTGATAATGGCCAGGATGAACTCATGCTGGACGCCCTGAACGTTTATCAGTCCCCCAAAAATGTAGTGCTGCCCCAGACTGAGAAAATGTACAGCATTAAGAGCCAGGGTGTAGAAGTCAATATTGACAAAACTTATGAAGACGCTCACCCAACCATTATTTTTGGAGCCAGAGGCTGTGATGTTAAAGGCATAATCGCCATGGATGATGTATTTCTTACCAGAGGCTATGAGGACAGCTTCTACAAAGCTCGCAGAAGTGGAAATGTCATTATTGCCAATGCTTGTTATGAACCGGGTGCCAATTGCTTTTGCAATGCGATGGAAGTTAATTCCCTGGACCCGGTGGGAAGCGATGTCATTCTTCGCGACGCCGGGGACGGTTATGTCTGGGAAGTAAGAACCGAAAAAGGTGAAGCGGTAACAGCTCTTATCGCAGATCTATTAGAGGAAAAGGAAGCCAAACTGCCGGAAGTAAAACCTTTTACCCAAAAGGTTGACTACAGCGGCGTCGCTGAAAAACTCAAAGACATGTTTGCTCACCCTATATGGGATAAGTTATCACAGCCGTGTGTTAACTGCGGCATGTGCACCTATGTCTGCCCGTCATGTTACTGTTTTGATATTCAGGTCAAAATGTGGGGAGATGAAGGCTACCGTTTCCGGGCCTGGGATTCCTGTATGTTTGAAGAATACAGCCGTGAAGCCGGAGGCGGCAACCCTCGGGGAGCCAGCAAAGAACGCTTCCGGCAGCGGTTCCTGCACAAACTGGAATTCTTTAAAGAAAGATATGGGACCCCACTATGTACGGGATGCGGAAGGTGTATTATCGTCTGCCCGACAGATATTAACATCGTGAGAATCATCGATGCAGTAAAGGAGGCAGAGATAAATGCCTGATCAAGATAATAAATGTACCTGCAATGAACAACCCCTGGTGCCAACTATTGTTGAGGTAATTGATATTATTGATCGTACCCCGGATGTAAAAAGCTTCTTTGTTAAGAATACAGACGGTAATGGAGTTCCTTTTCAGGTAGCTCCCGGACAGTGCGGCATGGTTTCCCATTTGCCGATCGGGGAAGCCATGATCTCCTGCACCTGGCAGGAAGAGCAGGAATATTTGGAGTTTGCCATCAAACGTGTCGGCCTGTTAACTGACGAACTTCACCAGATCGAAGTGGGACAAAAGATCGGAGTCAGAGGACCTTATGGCAATGGTTTTCCGGTTGATGCCTGTAAGGGTAAAGACATGGTCTTCATAGCCGGGGGCATTGGCTTAGCACCTTTGCGTTCCTTTATCAAATACTGCTTTAAGTACCGTGAAGACTACGGTAAGATAACAATTATTTACGGCAGTCGCAGTAAAGCTGACCTATGCTTCAAGGAAGAATTGTTCGATCTCTGGCCGAAAGAGCCTAATACCGAAGTATTTGTAACTATCGATAATGCAGAAGCAGAATGGGACGGTAATGTCGGTTTTGTCCCCACTTATTTGGAAGAACTGAGTCCGAGCTCTAATGGTGCCATCGCCGTGGTTTGCGGTCCGCCAATTATGATAAAATTTGTGCTGAAGTCGTTAGAAAAGATGGGCTACAATGACGACCAGGTTATTACCACCCTGGAAATGCGGATGAAGTGCGGCATCGGCAAATGTGGCCGCTGTAACATCGGCAGTGAATTCATCTGTCTGGATGGACCAGTCTATTATCTCAAACAGTTAAGGGATCTGCCGCCGGAGTGGTAGAGAGATATTAAAGATTAAAAAGGGATAAGCAATGCGCTTATCCCTTTTTAATTCTCACTTACGGCCCAGAACCTCCGACATTGCTTCTGCAAATAAACATACCTAAGGTACCGAAATAATCGTTTATACTTCCTGATCTTTTTCCACAATACTTCTATTAGAAACTCCACCAAGCAGACCTACAATCGGAGTTAGGCTTACCAAGTAGGTTGATAATAATGTCAAAAGGGAAGTAACCATATATATCAACACCATTCCTTCATTATGAGCCCACAGGTTTGGCAACCCTATCTTAGGCGCCATACGTTCAAGAATAGTTAAAATCGTAGGATGCATTAAAAAGATAAGAAATGACTGATTGGCCAGCCATGTCAGCGAATAACCTCCAATATTATTAAAGCGTAAGGCAAGGGAATATATAAAGAAGTAAGTAACAACCGTATATAAAGTCACAGTTGGTCGAATTGAAGAACCATAAGTTGAGGTATATTTACTATCAACAATTAATAGAAGCAAACTGCTGACCCATAGAAATGCCAAGAGCAGAGATTTGCTGTTTAGCGACTTCTCACACAGATCTTTTTTATTGGCTGTAAACATTCCTAATATAAAATAAAACATCCAGACCGGAAATGCTGACAGGTAAAGATTACTATATTGCGACGGCAAAGAAATAATATGTATCATGTTGAGGTAAAGAAGTGTCTGAGTAATAAGTGTAATTAAAAAGGATATAACCAATAAAAAAAAGGGGGATAGAGAAATCCATTTTCGAAACAAGGGATAAAGCAGGTACAGTTGAATTATTATTATAATGAAATAAAGATGGTAATAAGCTGTACCCCATAGAAGGTCCTTACCTACCTTAATTAAAAACTCCGATAAACTTGGTATGATTCTTAACAAATAATAAGTTATTAAACAATAGACAACGGTCCAAATTATGTATGGAAACAGAATTTTACTGAATCGTCGTTTGTAAAAACTGCCTGCAAGTTCAAAATTTCTATTCATGTCACTGGAATATAGTAAAAAACCAGACATTATGATAAAAAGTGGAACGGCAAAACGCGCCAGTTGGTTGCAGAAGTATGCAAAGCTGTAATTTAATACATACCCAGCAGTAACATGAATTCCTATTACTGTAAATGTAGCAACAACTCTTAATATATCAAACTGTCTAATACGATTGTTCATGCACAAACCCTCTATTTATTTGCGAACAACATACTTAAAATTAGAATTTGTATTGTTTGCGTAAGTTCGCGATCCTTTGATGTATAGCCAACCAATTTCATTAACCTTACTGAGTATCGAAACCTCTTAGCAAAAACGATGTTAAAAAGGTACCATGAATTAGAGGCCTTTGGCTATTATATCATTTTCTGTTATCTTTTTTTGAATGGGGCCTTCAAATATAATTTAATATTGGAATTCTTATCATCTAGGGTTGATTGCTTGTGACCTTAACAGCAGCTTTTAAACCCGTATACCTCTTTGAGAGAGACCAATGAACCCCCCGCGAAGGATACTGTCGCCAGAGGGGTTTAGATATAAGCAGCAAAAGAGGCTATCCTTAGTAAGGATGGCCTCTTTCTTTGGGGGAAATTAGGCAGAAGACGGGTAACGGCTAATTTTGATTATTTGCCAACCAGATTAGTATCTATGATTCTGGTTGTTTGATTTTGCAAATTATACTCTAAACATATTGCTTTATTATTAAGGTATTTAAATTTGATTCGAACCTTTATTTTACTATCCTCAACAATCGGCTGATATTTCTCAGTAGGAATGGTCACCAGCTGAAAGTAGGAGCCATCTCTAATTTTTTGGGAGGTATTCTGTTCGATTACCAGTTCCTTATTCTCTTTATCTATATGATAATGTTTTATGACATCTTTAGTACCACTCAAAACGTAGAGAGCTTTGGTATCATGAATAATTGGATAAATAGAACCTCCATTTTGGGATTCTATGAAAGTCCGGCCTTGATTAGTTATATAAAGGATACTCTGACCTCTAAATACCTCTGGGATTTCGGTAACCAATGCAGCTTTACTGGACATTAACAGATATAATACGACTGCCAATACAACCGCCAATACAACCGAGGCACCTACAATAATATACTTCCTCACCCTGTAACCTCCTTATCAACGTACCAATCCGATGTCGAGGTATCGGTTCGTAGATGCACAGGTCTTCGATTTTTATTGACCCAATACATCTACAAATGACTTATTAATTCTATTCATAATAGTCTTAATTAATGACTTTTATGTCGGATAGAATGGTATAGGGGTGTTAAATAGTTAATGGGGAGGTTTTGAATTAATATTGGCCCCATGGGAAAAAAGATGGACTCCAGTGAAGATCAGAAGATATTTATAGGGTTAAAGCCAGTGCGAACAGTTATAGAAGCAAAATAGCAGGTAGTGATATGCGGAAGAGCTTTTGTGACATTTAGAACCGTCCCAATCTCACAAAAGCTGCTAATAATATATATGAATTAGCATTAGGTAAATGCGGGCAGGGTTGAGTTGCTTAAAGAGGGTGAGGAGGTTTCTAGATTAAAAGTGTTATTTGCAAATAGAGACTGCTGGTTTGGCTATAATTTTTAAGTTGAAGACTTGAGCCGGCTGAACGCTCTCCCAGGGGCGTGCATAGACCAGCTGCAGATCAGCGGTCCCCGGCTGCAGGACTTTGAACTGCCAATATTGTTGACCTCCCTGACCCACTATGGGCGGGTACTTAGTATCAACAGTCTGATAGCTATGATCGATGAGAGCGAGGATCTTGTCATCGACCGTACTTTTAATATTCCAAGTATAGCCGGTAGTAGGGTTACTGCTCAAAGAAACAAAAAATGTTTGTCCCACCGAGACCTGATATTCCTTGCCATTATAATATTCGTCAACAGCCATTAAACTGACACAGCGTTTAAGAACCGTGGCCAGCTCGGCTCGGGTCATATTCTCTTCGGGTCTAAAATAATTATTATTGCCTTTCATGATGCCAGTATTATTTACGAAAACAATAGCATTAATATCCTCATGGGATAGGGAGTTGGTATCTTGGAAAATCGGCATCATCATGATCATAGGAACTGAGATACCTTTAGTATTAAAGCAGCGATAGATGGCCTGCGCTATTTCCAAGCGGGTAACCGGAAGATCAGGGCAAAAATCACCTGAAGCTGCAAAGATATTATTGATGGCACACATCACCAAGTCATCAGCATACCAGGCGCCATTGTCAACATCCTGATAGTAGTCGCTGGCCAAGGGCTGTTTGATAAATCTGATCTGTCCATAATCTAGTTGGAAAGTGCGCTGCAATACGGCAGCCAGCTGGGCACGGTTAACTGTACCCTCGGGAGAGAAGACTCGAAATCCCTGGTCAGTGGTTCCAGTACCATTCATCAAACCAAGGCTGGAAACCGCTTCGATGTCCTGCACGGCCCAGTGTCCACGAATATCAATGAAATCACCGGTTAATAGTTGGGCTGATACTACCCCCGGAAAAGCTAGTATAATTGCGACAAGTAATAATAACACTACCTTTTTCAACAATGTCTACCCCCATTCTTTTACCTACTAGTATCTACGACAGAATGAGTCATAGCTTGCAGTCAGTAACAATACTAGTAGACTCCATTTCTAACTTACTTCCGCTAGTGAATGCTTCCTTAGGCTTAAGGTGGACTAAGTGACTATTTATTATCTAGTTTTCTTGATATTTCAGCAAGTCTGTCACAAATATTAGACAACATTATTAAGACAAAGCCCAACATAGTAAATGTAACCAGCTCTTTAGTGAAGAAAGCTAGAACTCCTAAGAAAAACAAAACAAATGTATTCCAAGCAGTACTATTAAAAAAGGTTTTCATATCATAAGCCTCCTATCTTGAATCGTAATTTAGGCCTGATGTGAGAGGGGACGTGGTCCAATCAGAACCGTCTTCTCTGACACTCCTATTTTTATAAGTCCAAGCTGCCCAATTCCCATGGCTTTCCGTAATATTCCAAAACATAGTTTCCCTTCTTAATCTCGATGTTAGCAGTTTTTAAGAGAAATTCAGTGTAATCCTCCCAGGCATTATACTGGGCGATTCTTAAGGGGAAATCACTTAATTCAGAATATTGGGCTGCCATTTTCTCATCGAACTTATTCTGCATACGCTGAATGGCCATTAAGCGTGTTGTTTTAGGCAAATTCCAGTTGAGATAATCATCTTGGGAGTTGAATCCATTGTCTTTCAGGACCTTATTGTACTCCTCCATAAATTTTTGACCGGTTGAATCAAATTCACTTGCTTGTTCAGATGCCTCATTCGCTTGCTTTAATGTCTCTTGCGCTTCTTCATTACTTACTATGTAACTCTGATTAACAGCTTCCTGATGCAACACCTCTTGCCTTACCAGGTGGTTGAAGATTGCATTCTGGTTAATCGGCTTATCAGGGTAGTTCCGTTCAATGCTGGTTATGTATCGCTTTTGATCTTCAGATAGCTGGTCTGCACTTAACCCTAATATCTTTAGGGTTCCCGCGGTGGGGGTTTGTGCACTACTATCAAGTTGCATAATTTTCGGCAACATTTTAGTGCTGATCTCTCTTTTGATGGTTTCATCCTTGAAATCTTGTTCAGTGATGGCCTTACCATTGACAAACACAATCGTATCCTCCGGATAAACAGCCTGGGTGAACCTGGTACATCCCACAATATAGATACAAATAAATACTGCTAGGATAGCAAAAGCCAATCTACTAAAAATGGATTTCATAATAAGATTTCCTTTCATAAATACTTAGTTATTATTCAGTCCAAACTTTCATCCTTTCTTTACTATTTTACCAAATCTACAAATATATAGGTAATTAATATCTATCCAGGTAAAATATTCCTCGAAAGTGCGATTGGTAATGTACTATTTTTGCCAATATTAAGGAGCAGAAAGAGGTGAGCGCTTGGAAAAGGCTAAGAAGCTTTATCAGTCTTATGGTCGATATATTTTTCGTTATATGTTCGGATTAAGGATGGACCATCATATTGCGGATGAGTTCACACCTTTCGTGAGCAAACTAGTATATAATAAGGGATGAGGGAATTATAAATCTAACAGCTGATTTACATTTGGAATCAATGCTTGGATTAGTTTGATTGGCGCTATGTATAAGGGGAAATGAAGGAGGTAATGTTAATGTCTGCATTGCAGTGGATACTGGTAGCCGTAGTATGCGGAGCGGTAGAAATCTTAACATCCGGCTTCTGGTTTCTATGGTTAGCTTTAGCCGCTTTGCTGGTAGCTGCCGGAGTTGGGTTGCTTTGGTTGGCAAACCTACCCATTCAACTGTTCGTTTTTGCCGTAATTACCCTGCTTTTTATAGTGTTTACCCGTCCTCTGGTAGTGAAACTAGTCAAATCGCCCAATACGGTAAGCAATGTTGATGCACTGATTGGACAGCATGGCGTATCCCTGACCAGTATATCCCATTTGAACTATGGACAGGTTAAGGTTAACGGTGAAATATGGACAGCGGTCTCTTCCGAAGACATTGATCAAAATATTCGCATTGTTGTTTTAGGTGTTGATGGAGTTAAACTGGTAGTTGATAAAGCAGTTATTACTCCTCAGTGCTAAATAGGGATGGGAAAGGATGATATTATGTTAACTACTTTTGTGAACGTGGTCATTGTATTATTTGTTGTTTTAATTGCATACTCATCAATTAAGATAATTCGTCAGGCATCAGTTGGCATCATTGAAAGATTGGGCAAGTATCATAAAACAGCCCAACAGGGTATTAATGTAATAATACCTTTTGTTGATACATTCCGGTCGATAGTGGATTTGAGAGAGCAGGTGGTCAGCTTTGCTCCCCAACCGGTAATCACCAAGGATAATGTTACGATGATGATCGATACCGTTATTTACTACCAGGTAACCGCCCCTTTCAAATATATCTATGAGATTCAGAATCCGATATTTGCCATTGATAACCTGGCAGCTACTACTTTAAGAAATATAGTTGGTGACCTGGAGCTCGATCAAACATTGACCTCCAGGGATCTCGTCAATACCAAACTTAGAGCAATTCTGGATGAAGCTACTGATAAATGGGGTATCAAGGTAAACCGAGTGGAATTGAAAAACATTTTGCCCCCTCAAGATATTCAGACCGCCATGGAAAAGCAGATGCGCGCCGAGCGGGAGAAGCGCCAGGCTATACTCCTCGCGGAAGGTCAAAAGACTGCCGCCATCCTAGAGGCGGAAGGCAGGAAACAGTCGGCAATCCTAACTGCAGAGGGTGTCAAGGAATCTAACGTTCGAACCGCCGAAGGTAGCCGCCAGGCTAAAATTCTTGAGGCTGAAGGAGAAGCTCAGGCTATCTTGAATGTACAGAAGGCTTTTGCAGAGAGTTTAGTAATGATTAAAGAGGCGGGGATAGACGATAAAGTCCTGGCTTTAAAATCGCTGGAGGCTATTAAAAAACTCGGAGACGGTCAGGCTACCAAGTTGATCATTCCGAGTGATTTAGCCGGTCTTGGCGGAGTATTTGCCGCATTGAAGGAGGCCGCCGGGGATAGCACCAATCACCAGCCTTAGACTTGTCATAGGGAACGGTTATTAACCTCTAGAGTAACAAATAATATAAGCGTAGATTATAAAAGGGGTAAGCGAAGGCTTACCCCTTTTATAGCATTAAGTCTAGGTTTACGGCATCAGCCGTTTGAATTGGCAGTATAATTGTTTTAACCTATCGCAATAGGAGCCTGCCCTTCTGGAATAAAACCGGGTTTTAATACTTCCGGGCGGGGAAGGCTGATACCCAGTGCTTCGCGCAGAACTTCTTCGATCACTTCTACTGCCTTGACTTCCAACTGTTCTTTCACCTCGTCAGGTAACTCCTTGAGATCCTTCATGTTTTCTTTGGGAATCAGAACTTTCTTAATTCCTGCCCGGTGAGCTGCCAGTAGTTTTTCTTTTATACCGCCTACCGGTAATACCGCACCCCTAAGGGTTATCTCGCCGGTCATAGCCAGCGTCGGCTCTACCTTTAACCCAGTAATAAGTGATGCTATAGCAGTGAACAAAGCTATACCAGCGGATGGACCATCTTTAGATACTGCTCCCGATGGCACATGAATGTGCAGATCTCGTTCTTTGAAGTTAAAGTTTAAACTACTAATGGCTAGTCTTGATTTAACCAGGCTCAACGATATTTTGGCTGACTCCTTCATAACATCACCGAGGCTGCCGGTTAAGATCAATTGTCCATTTCCAGGCATATCGGTTCCCTCAATGAAAAGGATTTCCCCACCCACTGGAGTCCAGGCTAGACCGGTTACTACTCCGGGGGGATTATCCAATTGGGCCACATCATGGCGTGATATCTTATTGCCTAATAGCTCTTCTAACAATTCTGCCGTGACTATATATGGGGTCTGTACCTTGCCTGAGACTATTTTCTCCGATGCTACCCTGGCAATGGAAGCTATCTGCCGACGCAGTCCCCTGACCCCTGCTTCCTGGGTATAATCGGCAATAACATCCCTGACCGTCTCATCCTCAATTTGCAGCATCTCATTATTAAGTCCATGCTCCTCCAAAACCCCAGATACAAGATGATCTTTGGCAATATGATATTTCTCATTGCTGGTATAGCTGGATATGGGGATAACCTCCATCCTGTCCAGCAGTGGTCCCGGAATAGCCTCCGTCGAATTGGCCGTGGCTATGAAAAATACTTCGGAAAGATCATAAGGTACCTCAAGATAATGGTCAGTAAAGCTGTGATTTTGTTCTGGATCCAATACCTCTAAAAGTGCACTGGCCGGGTCTCCATTATAGGCGGACATAAGTTTGTCAACCTCATCCAATACAAATACGGGATTTTTTTCGCCGGCCTTTCTCAGGTTCTGAATTATCCTGCCTGGCAGGGCACCGACATAAGTGCGACGATGGCCGCGGATCTCGGCTTCATCTTTGATTCCTCCCAAACTCACCCGGATATATTTTCTCCCCAAGGCTTCGGCGATGCTCTTGCCTAGACTGGTTTTGCCAGTTCCGGGAGGACCAACCAATAGTAATATAGATCCCTTTTTATCCTGCTTGAGCTTCATAACAGCCAGATGTTGTATAATCCGATCTTTAACCTTCTCGAGGCCATAGTGCTGCTCATCCAAAACCCTTCTGGCTTCCAGTAAATTGATCTCCTTGGCTTCACCCGTCACCCAGGGAAGATCGACCAGTATATCAAGATAATTACGAATAATGTTATAATCATGGCTGCTGGGGTTTTGACTATTGAATTTGGCCAACTCTTCAAGGGCAGTTTTTAGTACCTCCGGGGGCATACCAGCCTTTTCAATCCTTTGGCGGTAATCTTTATCATCCGTAATGTCGCCTTCATTTAGCTCATCCTGGATGCTCTTAAGGTGTTCCCGCAGGACTGATTCGCGATGGGCCTTATTGGCTTTTTCGCTGAATTTTTCAGCCATTTCAAGCTGCAGTTTGATGGATTCCTTTTGTTTGATCAAATGATCCATGAACTGCAAACTTCTTTGCTTCAAGGACCTAGTCTCAATCAGGGCCTGCTTTTCGGCATTGGAAATACGCAAATATTGACCAAGTTGTCCCATCAATACATTTAAGTTTTGTTCATTATCAAAAACCTTAATAAAGGGTTCAGAATCCTTGAAATTGGTACCGATTTCATGAACCAGTCCCTTAATGTAAACCAACATCTCTTCCTGGCTTTTCAAATCCAGGTCGACAAGGTCGGGGACTATCTCATAGTCAGCCCTGATAATGGCATCATCAAAAGCCAATTTATTAATTTCTACGCGATCAATTACTTTGATCTTCACAAGGTCGTGTTGTTCTTTCTTTTCTGTTTCAAGAACTCTTACCAAAGTACCTACTTGATAAAAATCAGCTTCAGTTAGGGAGTTCTGGAAGAAATTTTGTTTCAAAGATAAAACTATAGCTTTATCATATCCCTCTGATAAGAGAGTGCGAACGGATTCAGCTTTATAGGCCAGAATATATTCCATACCCGGCAACAAGATAATGTCAGAGGTTGGTATAATCTTCAATGGTCGTTTTTCTTTATTGTGATTCATATTATTACATCCTTTCTATAGGTTCTAAATTAAGTGAATGTTCGTTTAATAACCTGAATAATAAGGGGGGATATAGCTTATCCCCTTAAGATAAAAATTTTTATCTTAATAGTGCATCCTGAATCATTTTAATCAGGTCGCTAAGCATAGAATCTGCTTCTGAAGTTTGAGTGTGATATATGTTAGCTATACTCTTGACTGGATTAAATAAAATAGCGTTAATACTTGCATTATCAACATTTTTAATAATTTGTTTTTGCTTGAAATCATCAAGTAAGATAAATAATTGCGACCTTTCCTGCGACAACTCGCATCGACAGGTTAAAGCCGGGCAACTGGAGAATTGTTCAACAAAATAGAACTCTTCACCGTATTCGATAATGTAGGTGTAATAGGCCCGGATCAGGCATTCAATGAATTGTTCACCACTCATATCCCTTTTGATCTGGCTGCCCAGATAATTATAGACATCATTGTAATACTCTCTATAAATATCATGGAGCATGGCATCTTTATTTTCATAATAGACATATACAGTTGCTGGGGAAACACCGGCTTCTTTAGCAATTTTGGATATAGAAGCACCGTGAAAACCCTCAGCGAGAATTAACTTGATTACCGCCTGTTTTATATTCTGTTGTTTATTATCGTCTTTTCTTCTCATAGCCTCACCTTGGATTTATAGTAAATGAACATTCGTTTAAAGTCAATTATTATTTCCCAGTTGGAGGGTTGCAAAATCGAGGGTTAAGATCACAGATGGCTGCTATTATAAAGGCACAGAATCACTGAACACTTATAGACCGTGTTTTAGTTATTTTTTCTTCCAAACTCATAAACACACTGGTTTTGGACAGTGAGAAAATGATGAGGCCGGTCCAAATAATAATGAAGGAAAGAAGGTGCCCAAGAGTAAAGGGCTCATGATACATTACAACACCCAGAAGAAGAGCCATGGTTGGGCTTACATACTGCAGGAAGCCAATGGCAAAGAGCGGCAGTCGTCTGGTTCCAGCCGCAAAGAGAATTAATGGTATGGCCGTCATTGCTCCCGCCCCTATTAACAAAAAGGTGGTTGCGGAGGGTACGAACTGGAAAGAGCTGTTTCCAGTGTTGTAGACATAGCCCAAATAGGGGAGGGCTATGCAGCAGGTAAGCATGGTTTCCAGGGTTAAACCGGTTATTGAGCCGATGTTTATTAATTTCTTAAATAGGCCATAGATAGCAAAAGTTATGGCTAGGGTAAAAGCTATCCAGGGAAATGTTCCATATTGAAATGTGAGACTGCATACGCCGACTGCGGCCAGAAAAAAGGCGACCAGCTGCCAGAATGATAAGCGTTCCCGCAGGAAGACCATACCTAGCAGAACGCTCACCAAAGGATTAATGTAATAACCCAGACTGGTTTGAATAATATGGTTATGATTTACTGACCATATATATATAAACCAGTTTAGATTCAACATGATTGCTGCCAGCAATATGCCTAGCATTTTGCGAGATTGGCCTGCAATTGTTTTAATTTCGCTAATAAAGGATGGGAATTTTCGGCTTGCGATCAAGAGAATAAATAAGAATACCATAGCCCAGGATACACGATGGGCCAGAATTTCGGTTGATGGGACATGCTGCAGCAGCTTCCAATATATCGGCAGAATACCCCATAGCACGTAAGCTCCAAGACCGAACGCAATGCCCTTAACTTGTTCATTGGTATTTCTTAGATTCATATATTACTCCTGCTCAAGAATACTGACTATTATAGACCTCAAGCTAAAAGCTGGCAACAAGTTTCATAAGACGCATTATTCCTCCAAACTTCAACAAAAAATGGTTGTGGTATATTACTTCCCAAAAGATGTAATAATCTATAAAGGTTTGACAAAAGCTGGAATGTATATAGAATAGATGTAATCACTTTATTTGCACAAACGTGTGCACAAAGGAGGATGTACATGCCTGACCAAAAAGATAATCTTCTCAATCCTACCTTGAGAGAGATATTAGCGACCTTTCAACTGGACAAAAAATATGTACAAGGGGAAGGTAGCTATTTAACAGATGAGGAAGGCACTCGCTATCTGGATTTTATCGCGCAGTATGGAGCGGTTCCCTTCGGGTATAATCCTGATTTCGTATGGGATGCTCTGCAGGCGGTCCGCGACCAGAGACTACCGAGTCTGGTTCAGCCTTCGCTGCCAGGAGAAGCACTGAAACTAGCCAATATGCTGGCACAATGCTCTCCCGGGGATTTATGTTATGCTACCTTCTGCCAGAGTGGTACGGAGGCGGTGGAGGCGGCGATTAAACTAGCCCGATCCAGTACCGGCCGAGAAATTGTCATATCTGCGGCCAACAGTTTTCACGGTAAAACGTTGGGATCTTTATCAGCTACCGGCAAGAATTCTTATCAAACCCCTTTCCGGGCACCAGCACCTGGTTTTATTAAAATTCCTTACAACGATGCTGACAGCCTAAGGAAGGGTCTGGAAGAGAACAGAGGAAATGTCGCAGCCTTTATCATCGAACCGGTTCAGGGTGAGGGTGGTATCGTGGTCGCTCAACCTGATTATCTGCAGGCAGCTCAAAAACTCTGCAATGAACATGGAGTTATATTTATTGTTGATGAAATTCAAACTGGTTTGGGACGCACGGGCAGGCTGTTTGCCTGTGAGCATGCCGGCCTGGAACCAGACATATTGCTACTGGCCAAGGCTTTGGGAGGAGGATTGCTGCCTCTGGGGGTTTGCTTGAGCTCTCCCCGTATATGGAATGATGACTTCGGAATGCTGCATAGCTCAACCTTTGCCAATAATAATGTAACCTGTGCGGTTGGAATTGCAGTTCTTGATAAACTTTGCCGTGATGAGCAGAGTTTTGTTAAAGAGATTAAAGAAAAAGGAGATCACATTTGGGCAGGAGTCCAGAGACTGGGCCAGAAATACACCGCAGTTATCAAGGAAGTACGCGGGCAGGGGCTTATGGTGGGGATCGAATTTCATTCCCTGAAAGATGTGGGTTCGTATGAAATGGCTTATATTGAGGATCAGGGAGGGTTTACCGCTCTATTAGCCGGGTTCCTTCTCAATGTATATCAGATTCGGCTGGCTCCTTTCTTAAACAATTCAATGACTTTGAGATTGGAACCTACCTTGACCATTACCCGCTCGGAGATCGATAGAGTCTTAGAAACATTGGAAGTAGTTTGTCAAATACTCAACTACCATGATTATGCCAGTTTATATCGGTATCTAATTGGCGATAATCGGCGGCCTGCCGTAATAAGTGATTACCGTTCATATAGCCGTAGAACCAAAGGATCTCTATTGCAGCCGGATGAACAACCAAGCAAAAAATTTGCCTTTATCATTCACTATCCGGCCCCGGAAGATGTAGTCATTAACAATCCTTCTTTTGCCAGCTACAACCGGAACCAATTATACCAGCATATGCAGTGGGAAAGTCAGACTTCTGACCCCGGCAATGTCTGTTATATGCCTGCTATTAAATCTAAATGCGGGACTATCGCCGAGGGCTGGTTAATAGGGGTTCCATTAGGAGCCAGGGAAATGATGAATCTGCCCCATGAAGATGTGGTGGATATAATAGCCAAAGCTGTAGATATGGGACATGACCTGGGTGCAGAAATAGTAGGACTGGGTGCGCTAACTTCAGTGGTTACGAAAGGTGGCAAGTCCGTAACCGGAAGAGACGTGGCTATAACCAGCGGTAACAGTTTTACCACGTTGATGGCAATTGAAGCACTGTTCCTGGGGGCTGAGAAGATGTATATTGAACCGATTGCGGCCCGGGGTGGAGTAGTAGGAGCCAACGGTTCCATCGGCAGGGCTTGCGCACTTATGGTATCAGAAAAGTTATGTCAAATTACTCTGTTCGGCAGTCCTCAGCACCCAACCAGCAGCAGACTTCGCCTTGATTCGTTGGCTGCCGATATATTTGCATACGCCCGCAGCAGAATGCTGGCCGGAGAACGGGATGGAATGAGCCTATGGCTGAGCAGGCTGGTGAATATTCTGCAGAAAAGAAACCAAGATACTGCCCAGCAGTTTATCAAACGTATTATGGACCAGGATAAACTCTCCCTCTCGTTTATTAATGATGTTTGTAATTACCTTGATATTGTTTGCCCGCTGGAAACAAGTACAGATATCAGCTCTAAGTTGCCGGAATGCGATCTAGTGGTTGCTGCCAGCAACAGCCCCGACTATCTGATATACGCCGACAATCTGCGCTCAGGCGCGGTAGTATGTGATGTTGCGCGGCCTGCGGATGTAGCCCCCGAGGTATGTGAGCAAAGAAATGATGTTCTAATCTTAGAAGGGGGATTGGTGCAATATCCTGATGCAATATGTTTCGGTCCCAATCTGGGATATCGGGATGGAGTGAACTTAGCCTGCCTATCTGAGACAGTCTTACTGGCTTTGGAAGGCGATTGTCAGGATTACAGCATTGGCAATAAATTATCCTTGGAGGCTGTCCAATACTTGCGTGAATTAGCGCGGAAGCATGGCTTTGGTTTGGCCGGCTTAAGAATGGGCAACCATGAGATGGACGAGCGGGATATCGAGAAAATTTACCGAAACTCCCTGCAGCTTAAACAGGCTGAGAATATGTAGAAAAACATTTTAGGGTGCAGGAATTTTCTTCACTCGTATAGAAAAGATGAACTTAGCAATCTGCTTCTAATATATGGTTGGAGTTCTTGCGCTAATTGAGCTGATAGGAGCTATTTAGGAGGAATAGAAAATGAATGTACTTGTTCAGGACATTACGATAAAAGAAAATGGTAAATGGTATTTTGGTCAGGCGGAAATGTTCCGGCGCCCAATTGTAAATGTTTTAGCGAAAAACCTAAACCGCAAGCCAGATGGCAGTTATTTTGTGCAAATGGAAAATGACGAGAACCCGGTTATTGTTGAAGATGTACCATTTTGGGCTACGGGTATTGTGGACAAAGAGATTCCTTTCAAGCTGATTTTTCATGATTTACAGGAAATGGTGCTAGATCATGAACTGAAATTGTATTTCAAAGGTGATGTACCTTACATTTCTTATAAATGGGAAGGTGATACCCGCTTGAGTCGTGGAGTATATTGGAAATTAAGTGAGTATTTTGATTTTCGGGGGGAAGAAGTCTATTTAGTACCCCCGAAATAATTATGATTTAAAAATTGCCAGTTAATATATCTTTTGGATTAATAAATCCTCCCAATGAGGTAAAACTATAAAAAGTTATTCTCATTGTTAAGGAGGGGGAAATATAAATGGCAAAAGATAAAAAGCGGCCAGTTGATCAAGGTGGAATTTATAAAGACGGAGCTCAGAAAAATAATGACGATAGAGCCAAATTAGATGCTCCTAGCCAAAAGAAGAAAAAAATTAATGAAAGTATATGATATAGAAGCGCCTTACGGCGCTTCTATTACTTTGTCGAAACTGCCAATAATCTGCCTTGACATATATCATTGTAATGATATAATCTATATAATAATCTTAATTTAATAAATGGTTGATTAAGGAGAGACCTTATTCGAGGTGGCTCTAAAAAAACCAATATTTTTGTGAATTAGCTTTCCCGTTAATCGCTCATTCATGAAGATATTGGTTTTTAACTATTTTTAACCAATGTCGGGGAAGATAGGAAGGAGATTATGCTTTGTCATCAATTTATAAAGTTAACTTTCGATCAACCAGCTCGATTGAGACGGGCAATGGTCAAAAATTAAACGAACGCCAACGGAAACAAATGCAGCACGAAATAAAAATATATATGGAAAAATATTTTAAACAAAAACTAGGCAAGAGCGTTGACTACACCAAAATTACTATTTGGGAAGATATGCTGATTATTCAGGGTGAGCGGTTCTTAACCGAACCGGAAAAATATATTGTTGCCACTACGGCAGGAAAAGACGTTATAAACAGTGCGCGCATGCATGTCGCCAGACAACATTCCATTGATAATGTGCCCTATTTTGAAATATTATTAGGAGCTAAGGCTATTCATCAGACTTACGTAGTGGAAGCAGAAAATGATTTCTGGATGCATGCTATCGTTTTCGATCGAGTCCTAACCCAATAATTAACAACCTAATGCTTGCGGAGATTTACGAGGGACCTAAGTAGTAACTCTGAAGTAGACCAATATTTTTGTGAAGACACCCCGTTGATGAGTGTATTTATGAATATATTGGTCTTTTTTGTCGAAAGAAGGTAGTGAAAGAATAGGGGTCTGGAAGATTAGTAAAGCTGGTAAGCCTCTATGAAATGGGAGGTTTACTGGACTTTAAGGCCAATCGATAATAAGCAAATGTTTTATAAAATTTGTTATTGACACACTTTCAATTTCTAATTATACTAACTTGGGATAAGTTCTTTGTTGTTAATGATAATAGTTTGGTGGATAAAAGAGAAACCATCAGGTGGCTCGAACAATACCAATGTTTTTACAAATTGCCTGTTAGGGTTTATTAGTAAAGGTATTGGTATTTTTTTTCTCCATTAGTTTTGAAGACATAATATTCGTAATTTATATTAAGCGAGGGGATGAAAATTATGCCATCTATGTATAAGATGAATTTTCGAGAAAATAATTCTGTTGAGATTGGCCAGACCCCAAAATTAAATGATCGACAGCGTAAGCAATTGCAGCATGAATTGAAAATATATATGGAAAAGTATTTTAAACAAAAACTTGGTAAAGGCGTTGACCATACCAAGGTTATCATTTGGGATGATATGATGGTTATCCGGGGAGAAGGCTTTTTGACTGAACCGGAAAAATATATTGTTGAGACAACGGCGGGGAAAGATCTGGTTAATAAAGCACGAATGCAGGTGGCCAAGCAGCATTCTATTGATAATATGCCATATTTTGAGACAGTATTTGGAGCCAAGGCCATCCACCAGACATATATGATTGAAGCGGAAAACGATTTCTGGATGCATGTCGTAGTTTTCGATAGAATCTTAACGGAATAACAAATTTGCCAAATTAAAAAATGGTGGATTTAGGAGAGACCTTAGGGTAGCTCCAAAGTAGACCAATGTTTTTGTGAAAAAGCTCGGCAACGAGTGAAGCATAAAAATATTGGTTAATTTTTTGGGGCAGTTTGTGAACAATAAACGGGTGTGATTGCTAGGCATCATGCTCTTGATAAGCGTAATATTTTTTAACTAAATAATATGGTAGATTTAGGAGATACTTTTTGGTGGCTCCGAAGTAGACCTACGTTTTTGTGACAAACTCGGACAACGAGTCAAAACATAAAGATATAGGTTGTTTTTTTGGGGTGAAGCAGGAAATGGTTTTGGAATATCTATAGTTGTTTTTGATAGAGTTTTAACAGAGTAAATCTGTTTAAACGAAGTAATATGGTGGATTTAGGAGAGACCTCAGGGTAGCTCCAAAGTAGACCAATGTTTTTGTGCAGAAACTCGGGCAATGAGTTGAAACATAAAGATATCGGTCATTTTTATTTTGGAAGGAGGTATTTTAACAGAAAGAATTTGCTCGATATTAAAACAGAAAAATGTCTCAAAATAAAAGGAGGTAATTGTAATGAGCGATACTATGAAAGCCTTAGTTTATGGTGGACCTGGAAATATTGACCTGCTGGACGTTCCTGTACCGAAAATAATTGAATCGGATGATGCGATAGTTAGGGTAACTACTTCAACTATCTGTGGAACCGATATTCATATTTGGCATGGTGGTGTGGCCGCAGTAAAACCTGGGACCATTATTGGCCACGAATTTGTCGGAGAAGTAGTAGCAGTAGGACCAGCAGTCAGAAATTCCAAAGTCGGCGACAAAGTGGCCGTATCTTGTGTTACCCAGTGTGGTGAATGTTTCTACTGTGTTCGCGGTACTTATTCTCATTGTACGACTGGCAGCTGGATATTTGGCCATTTGATCGATGGTTGTCAGGCTGAATATGTAAGAGTCCCTCATGCAAATCTAGGGATGTTCGGTATCCCTGATGGATTAACTGAGGAAGATGTTTTATTTGTAGGTGATATTCTTTCTACAGGCTATTTTGGAGCTGAACAAGCAAGTATTCAACCCGGCGACACGGTTGCGGTTGTGGGTTCTGGTCCAGTTGGCATGTGTGCCATGGCTACCACCAAATTATGGGGACCTTCTCAAGTTATAGCTATTGATATGGTACAGGAAAGACTGGATGCAGCTGTAAAGAACGGAATTGCTGACATCGGACTCAATCCTGCCAAAGTTAATGTTGTCGAAGCCATTAAAGAACTCACCGGTGGTCGCGGCGCTGACGCAACTATCGAAGCCGTAGGTGCTACACCAACATTTAATACAGCACTGGATGTAGTAAGACCGGGCGGCAATGTTTCCATAATCGGTGTTTTTGAAGGACCGACAAGTTTACCAATGCATGAACTATGGATCAAGAACATTCGCATCAGTATGGGTCTGGTTAATGCCAACCGTATCCCGGAACTGATTAGACTTATCCAGAACAAGAAGATTGATATGAACTTCCTATGCACTCATACAGCACCCTTGAATGACATTCTAAAAGGTTATGATATCTTTGGCAATAAGAAAGATAACTGCCTGAAATGGATAGTGAAACCTTATCAGAAATAATTATTATAATTTAATACGGCGTAGCTTTTAGCTACGCCGCACATAATCAACCCAATCCTACTTAATTTGATATATGATCTCTCCCATCATATATATTTACCACAGGATTTATGTTCAAAGCCAGAAAACCTTACTGAAAAGTGAGGTTTTCTGGCTTTCTGCTTGTTTTAGGGGACAGGTCCCTTGTCCCACCCAGATACCCGCTGTGGGACAAGGGACCTGTCCCACCTGTACCATCTTAGCGATGATGTAAATCAGGGGTTCGAAAGCGGGATTCATCGATTTTAAGAGCTTTATCGATTTCGGCCAGCATTTTGTCACGGTCCCGGGGAATAAGCCCAAATATATTCCAATAGTTTGTGATATGATCGCTTAATACCATGCTATTTTCGCAAACGAGATTTTCAATTAGAACCCTGATTTCCTGTAAAGCTTCATGGGGGCTCAGATATTGAAAATTACCGGCATTGATATCTGCTAGAATCGGCGTATTCGGCTCAGGAGCAAATGTTCTTAACCGTATAAAATCAGGGCTGAAAGCACTTAATACCCGAGCACTATTTTCTGCATGTTCTCTCCATCTCGCTTTGCCAGCTATTCCTACCAGATAGTATTCACTGGTCTGAATACCGGCGTTTTTCAGCTTCAGACCTGCTGCAATGATTTCTGCCGAGGTTGTTCCCTTCATTATGTTTAGGAGGGTGACGTCATCACCGCTTTCCATACCCATATGGATCCGGCTTAAGCCCGCTTCTTTCAACAGTATCAGATCGGATTGACTCTTCTTGTTTACAAAGCGCGCGGAGCCATAAATGGTTATCCGTTGCAGGTGGGGGAAAACTTCATGTGCATATTTGAATATTTCTAGCAATTGATCGGTTTTCATTATGATGGTATTGCCGTCAGGGAAAAAGATTGACTCAATATATTCTCCATAATAATCCCGTGCAGATTGAAGATCCTCCTTAATATCACTTACAGGTCTGATTCGAAAACTTGAATCTTTGTACATTGAACAAAATGTACATTTATTATGGGGGCAGCCGATCGTAGCCTGAATAAGCAAACTATTAGCCTCGCTGGGGGGGCGATATATATTTCCTTCATAGCGCATTGTAATCACTCCTTTGCCTGATAGATTAACAAATATGGGATCGGTTGAAAAGGACCAATTCTAGTCATAAATTATTGGCTGTCCTCGTAGTATTGAATAGGAAGTTACAGGGGAGGATTGAAATTATGACCAAAAAGTTAATTGTGGTAATGGCAATGATGCTATTGGCTCTTTGTCTCTTGAGTGGCGGATGTTCCAAGGTAGACGACAGTAAGATCAATACCTGGAAGGATATGCTGAAAATACCGACCAGCAGCGATAAAGCCGCTCAAAAAGGCAATGATGCTGTCACAACACCAACTGCGGATACCCAGGTGACAACAGAGGAAATTAGTGTGAAGCTCTACTTTGTTGATCCCGCCCAACATAAACTGGTGGTTGAGCAGCGCAGTATAGGTAAAGTAGAAGGTATTGCCCGTCAGACCATGCAGGAGCTTTTTAAAGGTCCGTCCAGCTCGGGTTATCAAGCGGTAGTGCCCGCCGGTACCAAATTGTTGGATATCAATATAAAACCGGAGGGTCTGTGTATTGTGGATTTAAGTAGTGAAGCAGGCAAAATTAGCAGCCAGGATCAAGGTAAACTAATGATACAGGCAGTTGCCAATACTCTAAGCCAGTTCCCCAGCATTAAGGAGGTTAGCTTCTTAATTAACGGTGAAAAGGTTAAGACTCTAGGAGGATTGGTTGATATAGCTCAACCTGTTCAGGCCAATTACAATAGGTAGCAGAGATTAGATCCGGTTAGAACACTCATAATTAAGCTGTGAGGAGAAGTATGTAACCATACTGTCTCCTTATTTTATGAACCCTTTCATGTGAAAACCTTGATACCACTGGCTCAACTCAATACTTTAGTTAAAAATCCTAAATAAATGGGGGATAGGATAAGGCAGATAAGGGTGTAATAATGTGTATCGCGATTGATGATACAAGGCATACGGAAATTCTATTGATGAGCACATAAGGAATTAGGGTTGACAGTATACTGGAATATGAAGGGCAAAAGTGATACAGTATTTATTGAATTGTTAAAAAGCCAATAATATCATCCTTAAGACAGGAATAATTGATCGAGGTGTTAATTTTGAAAAGTAGGCCTATCGGCATATTCGACTCCGGGGTAGGAGGGCTGACTGTTGTCAGATCATTGATTAACAGGCTGCCCAGTGAAAGTTTCGTATATTACGGAGATACAGCTCACGTACCCTATGGTAGCAAGAGCCGAGAAGAGTTATTCAAATATGCGCATGATATCATTGCATTCTTACTCAGTCGCGATGTCAAAACTATAGTTGTTGCCTGCGGAACCCATTCATCGGTTACTCTGCCCGAGATAGCGGAAACTTGTCCGGTACCGATCCTAGGGGTGGTCAAACCGGGAGCTCGAGCGGCGGTACAGACCACCCGAAATGGGAAAATCGGCGTGATTGCTACCCAAGCTTCGGTAAATAGTGGCTCCTATGCAAAAAACATTAATGCTATTGTCCCAAATCATGAAATTTATTCTGCTGCCTGTGCCAAATTTGTACCTTTGGTGGAAGCCGGGATATTGAGTGGTGAGGAAACTATTCTAGCGGTCAGGGAATACATCAAGCCCCTTTTACAAGAAGGAATTGATACTTTGATTATGGGCTGCACCCATTACCCGTTCCTGGCTCCAATTATCGGCCAATTTACTGGTGAAGATGTTGCTTTGGTAGACCCTGCGACTGAGACGGTTGAAGAACTAGCAGAAATATTGTTTCATAGAAATCTATTAAATGATAGTCGAACTGGGGGAAACAGAGAATTCTATGTGAGCGGCCCCCCAGAGCCTTTTTATAAGGTGGGCAGGCTGCTGCTGGGAAACGTTATGGAAAAGGTAGATAGGATAAATCTCGATTGAGAGGAAAATAGATCATGGATAAAATCGGGTTCACCACCAGTATTCCAGTAGAGATTATATTAGCTGCCGGTAAGGTACCAGTGGACTTGAATAATATATTTATTACTTCTGAAAAGGCACGCCAGCTTGTGGACATTGCTGAAGATGCCGGGTATCCCCGCAATACCTGTGGCTGGATAAAGGGACTCTATGCAGTTGCTCTAGAAAATAACCTAGAGGCGGTAATAGCGGTAATGCAGGGTGATTGCAGCAATACCCAAGCCTTGATGGAAACACTGCAGTTAAAGAATATGAACATTATCCCTTTTGCATATCCTTTCGATCGTGATCAGGAGAGCCTGCGGGGACAAATGGACAAGCTGATAAAATTACTGCAAACAGACTGGGAAAGTGTAGAGCGGGTAAAAACCGATCTGGATAGAATCCGAGGTTTGTGCGGGGAAGTTGATCTGCTGACCTGGCGGGATAACTTGGTGAGTGGATGGGAGAATCATTACTATCTGGTATCTTCCAGCGATTTTACCGGGGATCCACAAGGATACGAGCAGGACTTAGTGAATTTTATTAGCCAGGTTAGAACAAGGAAACCCTATCAGGATGAGGTAAGATTAGCATATATCGGAGTGCCTCCGATTTTCACCGATTTATATGATGTATTGGAAACAATGGGAGCAAGAGTAGTTTACAATGAGGTCCAACGTCAATTTTCCATGCCCTTTGATACCAGCAGCATCGTAGAACAGTACTGCCTGTACACCTATCCATACGGTGCGTTTGCCCGCCTGGAAGATATTCAGAATCAGCTGGCCTTGCGCAAGGTAGATGGACTGATACACTATACACAGACCTTTTGTTTTAGGCAGATAGAAGACATAATTTATCGGCAAAAGCTTAACCTGCCTTTTTTGACTTTGGAAGGAGACAAGCCGGGTAAAATTGATGCCCGCTCCCGAATGAGGCTGGAAGCATTTGTAAGTATGTTAAGATAGCAGGGTGAGGTACATTGATAGGACTGGATTTAGGTTCTAGAAGCGTTAAGATAGTACAGATGAATAGCGATGAGATTACAGAATCCAGAATATACGATACGATTGCTTTTTATCGTAACTATGGAACTAACGGAACTGGAAAACTAAAGATTAATCTGGTTGAATTGGGTTTTGACAGCCAAGATAGTCTAGTGGCGACCGGTTATGGGAAAATAACAGTTCAGGTTGACGGTGCCTTGCACCTGCCTGAAATGCAAGCGCATGTAAAGGGTGCAGTATATCAGACCGGACTAAGTGATTTTACCCTCCTCGATATTGGCGGGCAAGATACGAAAGTGGTTAAAGTAAGGGCTGGGCGCATGGTGGACTTTATGACTAATGATCGCTGTGCGGCCAGTTCGGGCAGATATTTGGAGAATATGGCATCTATCCTGGATCTAACCGTGGACGAGCTGTCTTCATATGTAGAATCTCCAGTGGAACTCAATTCCACCTGTGCGATCTTTGGTGAAACAGAGATCATCGGCAAAATCGTAGAGGGATGCTCATTGAGCAGTCTGGCGGCAGGAGTCAATTACACTCTTTACCGGCGTTGTGCCAGCATGTTGGATAACTTGATCAGTGACGTAATTGTCTTAGCCGGCGGAGTGGCTAAAAATGATGCCCTGATAAAGATAATTGCCAGAGAAACTGGCCGTGAAATTCTACGCTTGGGTCAACCTCAATTTAATGGAGCCATTGGGTGCTGCCGGTATGGGCAAGAAAAGCTTATAGGAGGTAATCATGCGGGAGATAAATGTTGAAATGATTAGAACGGCAGTGGGAAGTGCAGTAATTGAGGCTAATACCAATTTGCCTGGGGATGTGCGTTCAGCGCTGCAGAATGCATTAATAAAGGAAAGTTCACCTTCTGCTGCTCATTTCTTAGACATCATTTTAGAAAATGCTCAAATTGCAGTTCAGGATAAAATGCCCTTGTGCCAGGATACAGGGATGGTAGTAGCCCATATCGAGTTAGGACAGGAAGTCCAGGTGACTGGCGGAGGACTCGAAGAGGCAATTAACCAAGGGATTCGCGATGGTTACCAGCGGGGTTATTTGAGAAAATCAGTGGTCAATGATCCTTTTGAACGGAAGAATACCGGGGATAACACCCCAGCTATAATACATATCCACCTGGTCGAAGGAGAGGTTCTGCGAATTACTCTTTTGCCCAAAGGAGCGGGCAGTGAAAATATGGGGCAGTTGGTTATGCTGAAACCATCGGCAGGAATAGAGGGTGTAAAGGAGTTCATCCTTAAAGTGGTCAAGGAGGCGGCGGGAAATCCATGTCCCCCGATCATCGTAGGAGTAGGCGTGGGAGGGAATATGGAAAAGGCGGCCCTGCTAGCCAAACATGCACTTTTAAGGGAAGTCGGCCAACCCAACCCCAGACCTGAACTGGCTAATCTGGAAGATGAGATGCTGCAGAAGATAAATGATTTGGGTATTGGAGTACAGGGGCTAGGTGGTAACACAACCGCCCTGGCAGTTAACATCGAGACCTATCCGACCCACATTGCCTGTCTTCCGGTAGCAGTTAACCTGGGATGCCATTCAACCCGCCGAATTATAGTGGAATTATAACGGTGCCAGGCACCTTACTATCTAACTTATGCTTCAGGACTTATATGAGTAGTAGGAAGGGAGAAAAATGTGAGAATAATAAAAGCACCTCTTAATAGAGATAATATATTGGAATTAAAGATGGGTGAGGAAGTATTGGTCGAAGGTGTTGTCTACGCTGCCCGCGATGCCGCTCACAAAAGGATGGTGGAGGCTATCCAAGCGGGAGAAGATTTGCCCTTTGATGCAACTGGGCAGATTATTTACTATGTGGGACCGTGTCCAGCACCTCCGGGACGAGTGATTGGATCTGCTGGGCCTACAACCTCGGGTCGTATGGATGCCTATGCGCCTTTTCTTATAGAGCGGGGACTTAAGGTCATGATAGGCAAAGGGCCTCGGAATCAAGAAGTTATCAAGGCTATGCAAAAACATGGTGCCGTTTACCTGGCGGCAGTTGGTGGGGCTGGGGCTTATCTTGCTCAAAAAATCGTGGCATCTGAAATAGTGGCTTATTCTGATTTAGGTCCTGAAGCACTTTTGAAACTTGAATTCAAAGCTTTCCCTTGTATCGTCGCTATTGACGCACAGGGAAACAACATATACGCAAAATAATACATATTAGGAGGGAAATACATTGAGACCGAATAATAGACAAAATGATGAAATGCGACCAGTAAGACTTACTCCTGGGTTTACCAAGAACCCTGATGGTTCGATTTTGGTACAGACCGGAGATACGATGGTATTATGTTCAGCCATGATTGAGCAGAAGGTACCTCATTTTCTAAAAGGAACAGGCTCCGGCTGGGTTACTGCAGAATATTCTCTCCTGCCTGCATCCACGGAAACCCGAACCCAGAGGGAGGCCAGCAAGGGTAAAATAACAGGGCGGACTTCTGAGATTCAACGCTTGATTGGAAGGTCACTGCGAGCTGTTGTAGATATGAAAGCTTTGGGGGAAAGAACGGTTTGGATAGACTGTGATGTTTTACAGGCGGATGGAGGTACGAGAACAGCAGCAATCAGCGGCGCTTTTGTAGCCCTCTGTCTGGCTTTGATGAAGCTGCAGACGGAAGGAATTATTTCAAAATTGCCTATAATTGATTATGTAGCCGCTACCAGCGTTGGCATAGTTGATGGTGAAGTGGTATTGGATTTAGAGTATATAGAGGATTCTCAGGCCGATGTCGATATGAATGTGGTGATGACTGGCCAGGGAGATTTTGTGGAGGTGCAGGGAACTGCTGAAGGGAGTCCTTTCAGCCGGGCCAAGCTCGATGAGTTATTAATCCTGGCGGAGAAAGGTATCAGAGAAATATTTGCTTTACAGGCAAATATTATTGGAAAGGGATTTAATAATGGCTCCGAATTTATTGATAGCAACTAGAAATAATAAAAAGAAAAGAGAGTTGCAATCTATCTTAAATACCTGGGATGTAAAACTATTGACCCTGGATGATATTGAAGGAATGCCTGAGATAGTAGAAGATGGTACTACATTTGAAGAAAATGCTATCAAAAAAGCCCGGATTATTGCGCAACTAAGCGGATGCATAACCCTGGCCGATGATTCCGGATTGATTGTTGATGCTCTGGATGGTGCGCCGGGGGTATATTCCGCCCGTTTCGCCGGACTGGAAGCTAATGATACCGATAATAACCACAAACTTTTCGAATTGATGAATGGTATTGCGCAAGACAAGCGAACGGCACGGTTCATTTGCGTGATCGCAGTAGCCGCTCCCAATGGTTTAGTTAAAACGGTACAAGGAGTATGTGAAGGTAAGATCGGTTTATCTGGCCGAGGACAGGGTGGTTTTGGTTATGATCCCTTGTTTATACCGGAAGGGTTAGAGAAAACCTTCGCTGAGCTTTCCGATGATGAAAAAAACAAAATTAGTCATCGCGGCCAGGCTCTGCAGAAGGCAAAAGGTGTATTGCAGGTTGTATTAGATTTGGAGGGCAGGGTTTGATTATTGCTGCGGTGGCAGATACCCACGGAAATACTGATATAATTATTAATAGACTTGCCAAGCTCAAGCCTGATCATGTCCTGTTTGCTGGAGATTATTATAAGGATGGCAAGATTATTTCCCGCGAACTAAAGGTGCCTGCCCATATTGTGGCGGGTAACTGTGATGTTACTTGCCGGGCCAAACAAGAAGAAGTTATAACATTCCTAAACCAGGACATATGGTTGATCCACGGTCATCAGTATGGAGTAAAAAGAGACCTTAACCGATTATATTACCGGGCCCGCGAGATGAATGTAGATGCAGTAGTTTTTGGCCATACTCATACTCCATATTGTGAAAAGATTGATGGATTATGGATGATAAACCCCGGTAGTCCCGTTAGACCTCGCTTAGGATACGGAAGCTTTGCCATAATTGAAATTGATGAAAATGGCTTAAGCGCATCCATTCACAATCTAATGCCGTTGGACGAATAATTTACCATGAATCGTTTTGGTGATTGGGGAAGGATATTTTAAGTGGTTGTTGAATTATAATATAATTAATCAGAAGTAGGGCATAAACTTATACCTATAAGAACAATAGTATTGTCATATAGATAAATTATCTTAGAAAGGGGAAACTTCTAATGGAGGAATTGACCAAACAGGTAAAAAGCGAATTGTTAAGAACGTTTATATGGTTGGCAGTTGCCATGGGTATAGGAATAGGTATTTATCTAGCGGTTTGGAAATAATAAAACACCTATATAAATTAGCGGAGAAATGGGGGCGGTTTAGGAAAGCTGCCCCTGTTTTTAATAAATCAGATCACGAAGCAGCTTTTATGATTCAGGGTTTTATATTTTTGCGTAACATATTTGTTTGACAAACATCAAATAGGTATTCTATAATTCTAATAGGGATACCCGCAGGGGGTATAAAGGGGTGGGCAAATGCAAACTGATACACGGAAAAAAGTAATAGCCAGACTGAGGCGCATTGAGGGACAGGTTAGAGGAGTGCAGCGCATGATCGAAGAAGAAGCGGATTGTGGTGAAATATTGAATCAGATCGCAGCCATCAAATCAGCAGTTCATCATGCTGGGGTTATTATGTTTGAAAACCATGCCCAGGAATGTATATCCAAATCACTTAAGCAAGGTGACAATGAGCAGACTTTTGAGGAAATAGTAAGGGTAATGGGCAGGTTCATCAAATAAATCAGACTAATTAAGGAGGAATGAATTATGGCCAATGTTATGAACATAAGCACAGATAATTTTGACAGTGAAGTGGTACAGGCAGGGAAACCAGTATTAGTAGACTTCTGGGCACCCTGGTGCGGCCCTTGCAAAATGTTGGGTCCAATAGTTGAGACCCTGGCCGATGAGAATGCCGATAAAATCAATGTAGGCAAACTTAATGTTGATGAAAATCAGTCCCTGGCGGTACAATTCGGGGTAAGGGGTATACCGACGCTGATATTCTTCAAAGCCGGCAAGGAAGTGAAAAGAATAGTCGGTGCTCAGAACAAAAATCAACTGCAGAAAGTAATTGACGAAGTAATTGGATAAGATAAAATGATGCGACAAAAAGGAACCGTCCCCTGTCGCAGGGGATGGTTCCTTTTTAGCGCTAGGCAAGAACCGTCCTTACTTGCGCTCAGATATTGGCTACTTATTCTTTTCCCTGTCAGGTAAGGACTGCAGGAATTCTTTGATGGTATTTTCGTAGCCATTATTGCCCGGGTGATAGACACTTAGATTAGCTGCTTCAGCCGGCAGATAGTTTTGTTCGACATAACCACCAAAATCATGAGGGTATTTATAGCCCTTGCCTTTGCCTAGTTTTGAACTGGCTTGAGAATGGGAGGTATCTCCCAGGTGAGCGGGTACAGTAATCCGACTGGCAGAACGCACTATAGCCAGAGCTTTATCAATGGCCACTTTGGTACTATTACTTTTCGGTGCTGTACTAAGGTAAATGACAGCTTCAGCAAGGGGTATACGAGCTTCAGGGAGTCCTACATAATCAACCGCACTGGCCGCGGCAGTGGCTATGGAGAGGGCATTAGGATCAGCCAGACCAATATCCTCGGCAGCGTGAACTATTAGGCGCCGAGCTATATATTTAGGATCTTCGCCACCTTCCAGCATTACGGCCATCCAATAAAGGGCAGCATCTGGATCTGAACCACGGATACTTTTAATAAAGGCGGAAATAGTGTCATAATGGTAGTCGCCGCTGCGGTCGTATTTTAAAATGAGCTTACCTGTAACTTTCTTAATTAGATCGACGTTAATATCCAGATGTTCTCCGGGAATGGTATAGGAGTTATTTATGGTTTCCAGAATATTAAGAGCCATCCGGGCGTCACCCTGGGATGCCTGAATTAGGACTTGCATACCAACTTCGTCCAAACTGATATCCATTTTGCCCAGCCCTCGATCCTTATCCTGCAGAGCATTAGTAATAATCTGCCCGATACTTTCAGGCCGTAACGACTCCATTACATAGAGCTTCATACGGGAGAGCAGAGCGTTATTTAATTCATACAGAGGATTTTCAGTGGTTGCACCTACCAGAATAAGTGTGCCATCTTCAACAAAGGGCAGCAGAACATCCTGTTGGCTCTTGTTGAAACGATGAATTTCATCAACAAATAAGATAGTCTGCTTCTGGTAATATTTGAGCCGATCCTGGGCATCGCTGGCTACCTTGCGGATATCGCTGACTCCTGCTGTAACTGCCTGCATGTATTCAAAGTGAGAATTGGTCATTCGAGCAATTATTCGGGCTATACTAGTCTTGCCTGTTCCTGGCGGACCATAAAGTACAAATGAATGGATTTGATCCTTCTCTATGACATTGCGGAGAGGAGCACCCGGGCCCACAATTTGTTCTTGCCCGACCACCTCATCAAGAGTATTCGGTCTTAACCTCCAGGCTAATGGAGCATTGGCTTCTTTCTTTTGGGCATTACTCATGGCAAACAAATCCATATACGATTAAACCTCCGGACTAGGACGTTACGGTTGATGTTTTAGTAATTATAGAACAAGTTTTTGGTGCTGCCAAGTTAATCCGGTTACATGCATAGGGACATGGGGACAGGTTATCAGTCCCACTATTCAGATCCAGGAGTGGGACGTAAACCTGTCCCCTCGTCCCTATGTGGCTTAAAAACCTTAATAATCAAGAGTTAGATAATGTGACTGTAGCAGGCACATTTTTTTTTGCTATGGGGAGAAACTATAATGTCCTTGTCAGAGTGTGACTTCAGCATGTCTCGAGGTGTTTGTGTCAGGAGGAATAGCGTTTTGAAGGTGCGTAATTTAGAAAATCTGCCGGTTCTGCTGAAAGGTTCAGCGGAAATCGTGGGAAGAGTCCGAAAGGCTGTTGTAGGCGATAATTTTCAGCTGGCTTATATGGTTATCGATTCAAATCAGGGCGAGCCAGGTGTCATTTTTCATGACGATTTTGTATTAGGTAAACAAGCAGTGATGATTTCGGATTCAGATAGTATTAAATCTTATGCACATGGGGAAGAATCATCCATATATGAGAAAAAATTAGGGGACACCTTATTTGATACGGAAGGAAGAGAATTAGGGGTATTAAGTGATTTCATAATAAACCCCGACAGTAAGAGTGTTCGGGGGGTTGAGCTCTCAGCCGGGGTTTTAAAAGATATTTTAGACGGACGCAGTGAAATCCCAATTCAATCGGTAAGATGGGCGAGTATGGAGAATGCAATGATCAGTCAGGAAGGAAGCGATATTTTATGACGTTAAAATGTCCGGTGTGTCGAGGACTTCAAGTAGGGAAAGTAGGCAGTGACCAGTATTATTGTTGGAACTGTTTCATGGAGTTTAATTATGCCAGGGGAAGACTCAATCTATATGAGGTGGGCGAAGATGGCGTGTTAACAGCAGTAGATGAGACGCCGGGATTGGTGTAAATACTGATGACCAATCTGATAGCTGCCAGAGCGGTATGGGGAAAGCAGGTTGAGGTAAATGTCATGGTTACACAATAAGTTTTTTCGCTTTTCAATCTTTTGCGTGGTGGTGGGAACCACCTTTTATTTTTTATTTTTAGTTCGTGATGTAGTATTCAGCTTCCTGTTTGGGGGGGTATTAGCCTATTTTTTATATCGCCCCGTTCTGTGGATGGAACGGAAGGGATTAACGAGGACATGGGCTATCATAATTCTCTATGTTGTGCTTTTTGTCTCATTATCTCTAATACTATGGTTTACCATACCCAAATTGATAAAAGAATTAAGCGGAGTTGCAGCATTACTGCCGCAGTATAGCAAAGAATTGGAAGACTTCGTGGATCAAATTAATGGAATGCACTGGCCGGGCAAATTGGATGAAATAATTAAACAAAATACCAGCAATTTTGAGAATCATATTTATACCACCCTCCAAAGTTTGATATCCGTAATGTATGGAATGGTAAGCAAAGCCTTTATAATAGTTTTTGCACCTATAATGGCTTTTTACATTTTAAAAGACTGGGAGGGGATCAAAGCAGCATTTGCCAGTCTTTTACCTCCAATCACCAGACGTGAGTTAGGCAGTCTGGCTGAGCAAATCGATAGTGTAATCATCGAGTTCTCAAAAGGCTATTTGATGATTTCAGCCATGATTGGCGTTTTAATCGGAATTGCAGCTGCCTTGATTGGTGTAAAGTACGCTCTCTTGATCGGAATATTATCTGGGGTGGGAGAACTAATACCCTATTTTGGGCCAATACTGGGAGGTATTCCGGCGATAGGCCTGGCATTATCCCAGTCACCTTATGATGCCATGTATATGACTGCTGCTATAATTGTTATTCAACAGATTGAATCTAATATTATTACCCCCAGATTAATGGGCGAGCGAGTAGGGATGCATCCACTCCTAATGGTTTTTGCACTGCTGGCCGGAGGCGAATTAATGGGGATTTGGGGCATGATCATTGCCGTACCAGTCGCCGCTTCTCTAAAAATTATTGGCTATTATTTATATTTAAAACTAGTAGAGCGATAATTTGCTCAACACATTTGTTGACATGTACAGGCTAATCAAAGAAAATAGTCTAATAAAGGAATATGATGAAAAGAGGAGGCCTAGCTCGTGTGGACTAGCAGTGAGATTCGGAGAACCTTTTTACAATATTTTGAGAATAGAAATCATACGGTGGTGGAAAGTTCATCGCTGGTTCCGGTTAATGATCCTACGCTGCTGTTTGCCAATGCGGGGATGAATCAATTTAAGGATGTTTTTCTAGGAATCGATAAACGCCACTATAATCGGGCAACGACTTCGCAAAAATGCGTCCGGGCCGGAGGTAAGCATAACGATTTAGACACGGTGGGGAGAACCCCGCGGCATCATACCTTTTTTGAAATGCTTGGCAATTTCTCGTTTGGAGATTATTTCAAAGAAGATGCTATTACCTTTGCTTGGGAGTTTTTGACCAAAGTAGTCGCAATTCCCCCCGGAAATCTATGGGCGACAATTTATACGGATGATGATGAAGCTTACGAATTGTGGCAAAAATTAACCTCAGTCCCAGTGGAAAGAATAGTTAGACTGGGGGAAAAGGACAATTTCTGGAGCATGGGCGATACCGGTCCCTGCGGCCCCTGCAGTGAAATTCTCTATGATCGGGGAGTAGAATATTCGTGTGGTCATCCCCAATGCGGAATAGGGGTTTGCGATTGTGATCGCTGGCTGGAAATATGGAATCTTGTTTTTATGCAGTATAATCGTGATGATAAAGGGGTAATGAATCCTCTGCCCCGTCCCAGTATCGATACCGGCATGGGCTTAGAGCGCCTTACTTCGGTTCTCCAGAACGTTGACAGCAATTTTGATACTGACCTTTTTATTCCTATTATCCAGGCAATCGAGAGTTTGACTGGTCGCACGTATGATCGTGGTGAAGCAGGGTTTGCGTTCCGAGTTATCGCTGACCATAGCCGCGCCTGCACATTCTTGATTGCTGATGGAATATTACCCAGCAATGACGGTCGAGGCTATGTACTCAGGCGTATTCTTCGCCGGGCTGTCAGGTTTGGTCAATTCCTGGGAATAGAAGAACCATTCTTATACAAGAACGTGGATGTTGTCTGTGAATTAATGAAGGAGGCCTATCCACAGCTCATAGAAAAAGGCGATTTTGTAAAAGAAGTCATCAAGCTCGAGGAAGAACGATTTTTCATTACCCTGAAAGAAGGGGTGAAAAAAGTGGAGGAGATCATTAAGGTAGCTAAGAGCGAAGGCCGCAATGAAATTAAAGGAGAAGAGGCGTTTTCTCTATATGATACCTATGGATTCCCCCTTGATCTAACTGAAGATATGGCAGAAGAGAACCAATTTACGGTAGACACGGACGGATTCAACCAAATGATGGAGATACAGCGCACTCGTGCTCGGCAAGCTCAAAAGGGCGGCAATGCTTTCGCCAGCGAGCAGCTTTTGGTTGAACTTCTAGCGGATATACCAGAGACCGGCTTTACAGGCTACGATAGATATGACGATGATTCAGTGGTCCTGGCGATAATTAAAGATGACCAAATGGTAGACTTTGCTGCGGATGCAGAAGTAACGGTGATCAGTTCGAGCACTCCCTTCTATGCCGAGAGTGGCGGACAGGTCGCTGACAATGGAAGAATTATGGCCGATACCGGATCGGTTGAGGTCATGGATGTGCAGAAAACTGCCCGTTGGACCCTGCATAGAGGCAAACTTTCCGGCAGCTTACGCCGGGGAGACCTGGTTAGGTTAGAACTTGATCGGGAGAAAAGGTTGGCTACCTCTCGCAATCACACTGCGACTCATTTATTGCATAAAGCTCTGCGTACAGTTTTAGGCGAACATGCTCAACAAAAGGGATCACTGGTTGAACCAGCCAAGCTGCGTTTCGATTTTTCCCAGCTGTCAGCTTTGACAGACCAGCAGCTGACGGAAATCGAGAATATTGTGAATCAGGCCATTCTCCAGAACTATCCAGTACAGACCACGGTCACCGGGATCAATGAGGCTCGTGATATGGGTGCAATGGCTCTATTTGGCGAGAAATATGGTGAAGAAGTACGGGTTGTACAGGTTGGCAACTTCAGCCTGGAACTGTGCGGAGGAGCACACATTGACAACACTGGTCAGATTGGTTTATTTAAAATCCTTAGTGAAGGTAGTATAGGATCTGGCTTGAGAAGGATTGAAGCCCTAACCGGAACTCAGGCCCTGGTCTATTTGAATGATATGGAACGGGAATTAAAGGCAGCCTCCGCAACCCTGCGCACTACACCAGCGGATTTAAATAAACGAATAGATACTTTAAATCGCACCTTAAAAGAGAAGGAAAAAGAAGTTGAGCAGCTAAAAGCGCGTATTTCCAAGGCTGCCAGTGATGATACTATTGATCAGGTCTATGATTTTAAGGGAGCGCAAATTTTAATTGCCGCAACCCAAAGTCAGGATGCCAATAGTTTACGCCAAAATGCAGAGATGTTAAAAGACAAACTGGGAAGCGCAGTAGTAGTTTTAGGTGCAATCATAGAAGAGAGGGTAGCCTTGGTATGTTTCGCAAGCAAAGATCTAGTGGCCAGAGGAATACATGCCGGAAAAATAATCGGTGTGGCCGCGCAAGCAGCAGGCGGCGGAGGCGGCGGTCGGCCGGATATGGCCCAAGCGGGCGGCAAGGATATCACCAAACTAAGCCAAGCTCTGGCGTCAGCAAAAGAACTGGTGGAAAAAACCCTATAAAGCAGGATAATTCTGCGCCTGTGGAGAATTATATTGGTGAAGAGGAGGTGGATGTATGCCTCAAGTTCCAGGAGATAATACTGTAAGTTTTAAATGGGAAAAAGAAGATCCGGATCAGGTATACAGCATTTTGAAGACTGTATATGAAGCTTTGGAAGAAAAGGGTTACAATCCTTTGAACCAGCTGGTGGGATATATGATCTCGGGGGAACCTGCTTACATTACCAGTCACAAACAAGCCCGTAATTTAATTTGCAAGGTTGACCGCGATGAGATCATGGAAGTCTTGCTGAAGAAATATTTGGGATAATATTCGATTTACCCCCGCTACAAAAGCGGGGGTTTCTATGGGTAGCATTAAAACGTGGTATGAGTTCAAATACAAGAGCGGGTGGGGCAATAACGCCCGGTGTTAGGATGATATATGCCTGAACTAGTATAGGGATGGGTTTTTATGAGAATAATGGGTTTAGATGTAGGTGAAAAAAGAATTGGCATAGCTATTAGTGACCCGATGGGATGGACTGCACAAGGTCATTCAGTTTTGATCCGCGGGAAACTGCAGAGTGATTTGGAGCACCTGGCCCGATTATGTACCGAGTTTGGAGTCGAAAAAATTGTGTTGGGATTTCCTCGTAATATGAATGGCACGGTAGGACCAAAGGGGGAAGAAACACGAGAATTTGGGAAGCTAATTCAGGAATATCTGGCCCTGCCTCTGGAATACTGGGATGAGAGGTTAACAACGGTAGCCGCGCAGCGAGTTCTACTGGAAGCTAATGTGTCACGCAGCAAACGCAAAGGAGTAATTGATAAGCTGGCCGCTGTCAATATCTTGCAGGGATATCTGGATCGCCAGGCAAACAAGTAATTTGACAAAGAAGCGTGGAAAATATTAGAATTACGATAGTCTTTAGATTGGAGGTATTTACATGGATAACGAGGAAATATTTGATGATGAGGAGTTCCCAATATTGGTTTTAGTTGATGAAGATGGAGAGGAACATGAATTTGAACTTCTAGCTGAGCTGGAAATAGAAGATCAAAGCTACCGGGTTCTAATTCCCGTAGGTGAAGACGAAGAAGTAGACGAGGAAGAAGAAGTAGAGGTAGTGATACTCAAGGTTGTCTATGACGAGGAAGGTAATGAATTTTTAGGCGATATCGAAGATGACGAAGAGTGGGAAAAGGTTGCCGATGCATGGCAGGAGCTAGCTGACAGCGAGGATATCTAGGTTTTAGAAACCCGCGGGTTATCAGGGGTGTCAGGGAACGGGGTTATCGACATACTCCATGGATTCATTAGGAGTGTGTCAAAATCCCTTACCCTTGACACCCCTTCTGTCATCAGTTTGGGGCTTGTGATAAAGAATACTAATGATATTGAAAATGTAATATAATATATAGCGATGGGCATAGTTTAATGGTTTTGGGGGTTGGGGATTGGAAAACAGCAAACTCAAATCAGGCCTGATATATGGGCTGGTATTGCTTCTAGTTGCGGTGGGTGGTCTGAGTTATATTAGCGTAAAGGTTATAGGCAGCAACCATTTTGCGCCTGGAGTCGAAATAGGCGGCATATCGGTTCAGGGTAAAAACCTCGATGAAGCTGCCATCACCATTAACCAAGCTATATCCGAAACATATGCGACCAGAATTGCATTTTATAAAGAGGATTATAAGTACGAAACCAAGCTTGGTGATTTATGTCTTCCTATAGATGCCAGGCAAGTAGTACAATCTGCTTGGCAGGCAGAAAAGGCAAGAAGCTGGTTAGCCAAAATTGTTAACCTGAAGGGCAAGCAAAAAGTGGTTTATCCAGTTGATATTGCTTATGATCCCGAGATAAAAAATAAACTGGCAGAAGAATGGAATGCAAAATGGGGTATGCCTGCTAAAAATGCCAGTATAGAGATGAATAGCCAGGGCGGGATATCGGTGGTTCCAAGTCGAGCTGGTATGGGAATTGACGCTGAGGCTACCTTTAGCACCTTGCCTGCCCAAATAGACAAGAGCAAAGGCCTGACGTTTCCCATAAGACTGAAGAACCAAGAACCACAGATTACTGAAGCCCAATTAAGCAATATGGGGCAATTATCCCAATACACTACTAACTATGATTTATCGTTAGTAAATCGTTCTCATAATTTATCAATGGCAGCTGCCACTATTGACAAAAGTATGGTTGCTCCCCACGCGGTTTTTTCCTTCAACAGCACTCTCGGTCAGTGTACGGTTGAAAAAGGCTATCTTGATGCTATGGTAATTGTATCGGGAAAATTTGAACCTGGTTTAGCAGGTGGAATTTGCCAGGTGTCCTCAACTTTATATAATGCATCCCTGTTGGCAGGAATGGATATCCTGGAACGCCGCAACCATAGTCTGGCGGTAACTTATGTTCCATTGGGCCGAGATGCCACGGTTTCTAATGGCAGTCAAGATTTCAGGTTCAGTAATAATACTGACTACCCAATATATATCCGTGCCGCCGCATCGGGAGGAAGATTAACAATAAGAATCTATGGCAATACACAGTATAAAAAGAAGATTGAAATATCCAATATTATTGACCAAACACTCGACTACACTACAGTGATTGAACAGGATCCGAAGCTAAATCCAGGCGAGGAAAAAGTTGACCATAATGGGCAATTAGGCTATGTAGTAAGATCTTTCCGCACTTTCTATGGTGAGAATGGCAAAATTACTAAAACAGAGCAGCTGGGTCGCGATACCTATGACCCGCTAAACAAATTGATATATCGTGGACCGGAACTTGACCCGGTACATATTCCCGATACAGTTCCGCCCCCCCCCGTCGTTGATGATGGAGATCCGGATCCAAATATTCCAGGGCATCCAGGAGAGCCCATTACGCCTGAGAACAGAAATCATATTAGGCCATAGCTCTAATTCCTTTGGTTAAGAATAGGACTTGCTTCCTTAAATTACGATGCTAACAACTAAATGAGGATGAGAAGAGATGATCGAACCCGAAATGAAAATAATAAGACCCAAAATAGTACTCTTGGCGTTGCTTTTAGTAATAAGCCTCACTATCTCCGGTTGGCAGATCGTTACCCGCCAATACCTTCCGGTAGCTCCTGATGACCCTGCCATTATTGAAATACGCGTGCCAGAAAATAGCTCGGCCCGGCAGATTGCTGTCTTGCTTAAACAGAATGGTCTTATCCGCAGTGAAAAGTTCTTTTTGGGCTATCTGTACCAAAAGGGAATGGAGAAGCAGCTGAAAGCAGGACTATATGTATTCAAAAAGAGCCAATCATTACCTGAACTAGCTATACAAATATCTCAAGGTAAAGTAAAGAATTCAGTTTTTACAGTTCCCGAAGGATATACTGTCCGGCAAATAGGTGAACTGTTGATTAACAAACAGTTCTGTACTCAGCAGCAGTGGTCTGAAGCACTTCAGGCCAATTATGATTATGACTTCTTAATACCGGGGAAACCAGGTGATGAAAAACGACTGGAAGGATTTCTTTTCCCGGATACATATACTATTGATGATCAAACCAGTGTACAAGATATTCTGAATATGATGCTGCAGCGATTTACTGGTATATGGAACCAGGAATATAGAGCGAGTGCCGACGCCAAGCAATTAAGTGTGCGCAAAACCATTATAGTTGCCTCCTTAATTGAAAGGGAGGCTCGCGTGGCTGAAGAAAGAAAAAGAATTTCCGGGGTAATCTATAATCGCTTGCAGAAAGGAATGCCGCTGCAAATTGATGCTACGGTTATTTATGCTTTAGGAGAACACCGAGATACAGTGACATATCAGGATCTCGAAATCAACTCTCCGTATAACACATATAAGTTTGCGGGACTGCCTCCCGGACCGATCGCCTCTCCGGGTCGGGCTGCCATTGAAGCGGCCCTCAATCCAGAAACAAATAGCTACTATTATTATGTAGCTAAAGGAGATGGCAGCCACTACTTTTCCTCAACATATGCTGAGCATCTAACAGCCAAGAAAAAATATGGACTTTAATTATTACCCAGGAGGTACTGCATGCATATACCAGCTTTGATTCTTCCAGCCGGTGATCTGGAAAAGCTGAAAACAGCCTTGCTTTTTGGAGCAGATGCCGTTTATGCCGGAGGAAAGGATTTCAACCTGCGGGCCTTTGCCGGTAACCTGACTCGTGCTGATATGGCTGCTGGGATAGCCTATGCTCACGAACGGGGGAAAAAGGTCTACATTACTGTAAATATTCTGGCCCACAATCGCGATATCGATAAATTACCGCCTTATTTGGAAGAACTTCAGCAGATGAAAGTCGATGGAATGATCATCTCTGATCTCGGGGTTATGCGCTTGGCAAACAAGTACGCAGCCGACATTCCTATTACGGTTAGCACTCAGGCTAATGTCAGCAACTACGAGTCAGCCGCCCTATACCATGAATTAGGGGCCAGTCGGATAGTTTTGGCTCGGGAATTAAGCCTGGATGAAATTGCGGTTATTAAAAATCGGGTTGATATCGAACTGGAAATGTTCGTACATGGAGCTATGTGTGTATCCTATTCCGGCAGATGTCTGCTGTCTCACTATATGACCGGAAGGAATGCCAACCTGGGAGCCTGTGCTCAGCCATGCCGTTATAAATATTCTTTAGTGGAAGAGAAAAGACCGGGTCAATACTACCCTATTGAGGAAGATGAACGTGGAAGTTATATTTTTAATTCCCGTGACCTGTGTCTGCTTAAATATATTCCCCAACTGATAGAAGCTGGCATTGATGCTTTTAAGATCGAAGGAAGGATGAAGAGTCCTCTTTATGTGGCTTCCCTGGCCAGAGTTTACCGTCAGGCTCTAGAGTACTACAAAACTAACGCTGGCCCCTTTGACGAGAAGGAGGTACAGGATTGGATGACTGAATTGCAGGGTATTGCTACTAGGCCGTTTACCAACGGGTTTATTTTCGGGGAGTCTTCGGCTATTCAGGATATTGATAAACTGGATGCGCCGGGAAGATTCGATTTCTGCGGGATAGTAAAGGGATATCAACTAGATAAGGGTATGGTTGAGATTGAACAGCGGGCTAATTTTGGTCCCGGTGAGTCACTCCAACTCATGTTGCCCAACGGGATTATTGAAGATCTACAGCTAGTAGATTTATTCGACGAAGAGGGCAATTCATTGGATCGAGCCCGCCATCCCCTCCAACGGGTATTTATTCCTTGCCATTCATCGATGCCGGAATTTAGTATCTTGCGAAGAATGGACAAAAGACATGAAGAATGAAATTTATGCGGTGGTAAGTCCAGAATGTATTGACATGCTGACCAAATTGGTTGAAGCATATGATAATATGGGAATCGTTTCTACTCTTGATCAATCCACGGGTAGGGTAGTTATCCGGGTTACCCCTGATACCTGGGCTGAAGTTATGGACATTTTGCAGAACCTGCCCTTTAAGATAAATATTGAAAATCAAGCGGTATAAATAACCCCCGGCCAGACAAAGATATTTAGTAAACTGTCAACTTGAAAGAACACGCAGTATCAGGTTGATAGTTTACTGGAAAAGCTGAACAGGGGGTTTTGTTTTGTCCCAAAAAAGAATGATGCTGCTTATGAGCCTGATTCTGGCCATGTTTTTAGCTTTACTAGGCAGAATATTTTACTATCAGATTATTAGGGGCGAAGATATCAGTCGAGCTGCCGTTGCTATGCGCAGTCAACAGGTTGAACTGCGTGAGTATAACCGTGGTGATATTCTAGATCGTAACCTGTCGCCATTAACCAATACACGCACTTCTACCGCCGTTTATTGCCTGCCCGGCTTGCTAGAAAGAGAAGCCAATATTAACCGAAGTCAACCAGGCGATCAGAGTGGCCAGGATAAAATCTGGCAAGATTTAGCCAGATTTTTGGCTCAGGTACTAACAGATAAAAATGAACAGGAAATACTGGCGGAAATCAAAAAAGCTGCCCCCGGGGAGCAGTTTGCCAGAATTGATGATAAACTCACTTTACAGGAAATCGAAAAGATTAATGCTGCTAACCAAGTGGGTTTGGTAATTGCTCCGGTAATAAATCGATACCGAGAGGATGGATTCTGCGCTCATCTCCTGGGTTATGCGATTAAAGGTATGAGCGGCGAGGGAAAGTCAGGTATTGAGAAGGCCTATAACAATATCCTTCAGGGGAATTCCTCCTCGCAGGAATTAGTATCAGTATTGGATGCTCGTGGCAACCCTATCCTGGGGTTAACCGGCAAACTGAAGAATGAATCGAATCAGGAAGGATCGGTGGTTCTTACTATCGATAAACGCATTCAGGAAGTTGTCGAACAAGCGATGGATAAGAGGGTGGTAAAGGGAGCAGTAGTGGTCATGGACATTCACAGCAAAGAAATTCTGGCTATGGCGAGCCGGCCTACCTTTAATCCTGATCAAATTAGTGATATTATCGCTTTTGATAGCCGCAGTACGCTTACTAATCGAGCGTTAAGCAAATACAATCCGGGTTCTCTATTCAAAATATTGCTCAGTTCCGCGGCTATAGAGGAAGGGGTAGTATCAATGGATGAACAATTTAATTGTACGGGTAAGTATGTTTTTAATGATCAGGTGACCATTAACTGCTGGAAAGATTCTGGACATGGTTCATTAACCTTTTCCCAGGCCTTCGCTAATTCCTGCAACCCTACCTTTATTAAAGTAGGATTACGTTTGGGCAGAAAACAAATATTAAACTATGTAGACAAACTGCATCTTACTGATGAAACCATTATAGGCTACGATCCAGGCCTAATGGGAACATACGTAAAAATTGATGGTGGTGAACCGGCGCTGGGCAACGCCTCTCTCGGACAAGAGGGAGTAATGATAAGTCCCGTGCAAATTGCCTCACTGCTATCCACCGTGGCTGATGGCGGGTTCTGGGCTCCACCATCACTGGTTTTGTATACGGTCGACCAGAAAGGTAATAAACATGTCCTTGAGAAGGGTGAACGAGAACAGGTGGTATCTTCCGATACTGCGGGAAAAGTTCGGCGGCTGCTGGAAAAGGTTGTGGAAGAAGGTACAGGGAAAACTGCGGCTATACCGGAGGTACAGGCAGCCGGTAAAACAGCTACCTGCCAAACGGGTCGAATGAAAAGTGCGGATGAAGAGATTCTCAATACCTGGTTTGCGGGATACTTACCGGCTAACCAACCTCGGTGGGCTATTGTTGTAATGTCGGAAGAAGGCAGTTCCGGTTCCGAAAACTGCGCTCCTGTCTTTAGAGATATAAGCCGCGGAATTCTGCAATTTAATTAATCAACTTTCACAGTGAACGGATAAACGACGGAAGAAATACGATAGCCGCTGATATCGCTGAATTAATATGATTATCGCAGATTTTATGATGTTTCAATATTTCTTAAAGAAAGTTATTGTTCTTAATAAGAAAGCAGCGTAAATCCCCCTACGGGGACTACTGATGTGCCTAATGCGGCACAAATAAGGTTGCTGCGCCCGAAGGGTCAGCGATATCCCCCTACAGGGACTCCTGATGCGACCTCTGGTCGCTGATTAAGGTTGCAGCGCTCTATCGTTCCCCTTTGTTTCACACTATTTGTCAGCTGCGAAACTTGAGTTACTAATCTCAATTAACTCATATTTTGCTTGACTCCTAAAGTATATGAAATATCTCACTCCTTGTCAGGATCTCGGAAGAAGCAGACGGTTTGTTGGGTTTCTACATTAGATTCCAACCAGAGTTCCAGGCCTTGATCAGCAGGCTGTACCACCTTGATAATGGACTGCCATTTTTCGTCATCGGGAAGTAAGTCAGCAAAATGGTTGCAAGTATTGTCCAGTAATTCGTTATGAAAAACAACATTTTCCTGTCCCGGGAAAAGGGCAGTATAAAAAATTCGGGTTTCAACTAAATCCTGGAAGAAATGGGTTCCGAAAGATAGTTCCGGCATATATCCTTCCTTTGATTCTGCTATTTCCACTAGAACTGCGGTATTGCAAATTTCTGCAAAAGAGACTGGTACACCTAAAGAGGGGGTGCTGCTGCCCCATCGCCCCGGACCCATAAGTATAAACGGATTAGTATTCCGATCTTTTAGCAGGCGATTTAACCGTCCCACCAAGCGGGCTACCTGATATTTATCGTTCATATTGAGGGCAGCATAAACCGTCGGCTGCACATATATAATCTGCTCTAATTTCTGCTGAATGTTTCCACCCATTGAATTACGATAGGTTGAGAAAAGTATATCGTTTTGGTCAAAAACCAGGTGGGGTGTTTTATCACAGGATATTCCTGTTTGCAGGGGACGGCATTGCAGGAGGTTGATCTGCATGCTGGAGTCGGGGGCGAAGTTTATCGTAAATTCGGTATCAACTGGGTAGGCGTAGGCCTGTTCCAGTTCCTGTAATAATTGTCGCATCAAAGCAGGAAAAGGTCCGGTCAGGAATTCGTCAAATGTCAAAATCCAGGCCTCTCGTTCTCCTTGTCCCATTTCCTTAAGTCTATTCATTGTTTCAAAGTCTGGAATAGCTACTTTATTCCACCAGGCCAGATCATCTTTTTGCTGAGCAATTAACGGTAAGGCCACCGTCCCCCAATGGTTATGAATCGTATCAAGAACATCCACCCGTCTCTGGGAGAAACGTCGTATATCTTCACGATTGGAATCAGGCCGCAGGGTTGGTTTATCCAGAGCTATGATACGGGGGTAGTCGTCTTCCACTCGATCTACTGCTCGCGTACCCAATCCTAACACCAAACGTACCAAGCCTGCCCGGGGATCAAGGTCTTCATGCCATACATAGGGATTATGCGACATGGCCACCCCAGCTAAATCGGGGAAAAAATAATGGGAACGGTGGGAACCGGATACCCTTTGCACCAATAATGCCATTTGTTCATCACTCTCAGACATCCCCCTTTGGAGCCGATAGGCGAGAGCATCTTCATTCATAGTACTGGCATATATGCACTTAACAGCATCTTCGAAGTTTTTGTAGCGATCTTGAGGGTTACCCTGATTAACACAGAATACACTTTCATATTTTCCTGCAAAAGCATTGCCGAAACCATCTTCTAACAGACTGCTGGAACGGACAATAATCGGAGATTGTCCATAAAAATCCAACATCTGTTTAAGTTGCTCGCTTATAGCCTCGGGAAGAATACCGTTTAGGATTTTTTCCTTAAGTATCAAAGCGGAAGAAAAGTAATGTTCAGGTTGTTTTTGCTCTTGACGCAGGTTCCAGCAGTCATTCTCTACCAGATACGTATAATATACGTCAGAACCTACATAGAAAGAATCGTGAGGTTCAAGGTACCCGGACCATTTGGCCTCCGGGTCAGATTGGAGAATCTTGCGGGCGATCAGCATACCTACTGCTTTGCCGCCTATAAATCCGGAGCCAACTTGACGGTTATGGATCTCTAAGAAATCCTCCAAATTTAAATAATGACGAGCTAGTGCTAATATTTTCTCATCCCGGCCAATTATCATTTTGCATAGCAAATCCAACATATTAGACTCTTCGCTGCTATTAGGAGGGGAACCCTGACGTAATTTTTCCAGTATCTCCTGTGCGCTTAGGAACACTTTATCCCAATGATCAAGCTTAAGTTCTACATTGCCAGGGCCTTGCTGCTGAAAACGAGAGAAAAAACGGGTTGTTTCCACACTGTTGGTGATAGGGACGAAGTCATTGCCTTGTGAAACATGGGGCAAAAACATAGTGGGGGAGTAACGATTCCAAACTTTGAGCGGATGAATATAAATATTATCTTCAAAACTATACAAATCCAACAGTAATTGAGTCGTTTCCCTGATACGAGCAATTGTTGAATAAGAATTTCGATTTTTTAACAGGGTAAAATAGGCTATAGTATTCAATTTAAAGAGATAAGGACAGGTAACCCTGAAAAAGTTCCCAATCATTAAATCATTTGCCCAAGCAGAAAGAAGGTCAGACAAACTATCAAAAACATAGCATACGCCCTCACCTTCTTCACCAGCGATAGCATGGACTCGGCTCGAGAAAGCCTCGAACCCCAGGCTGGCATCAAGTTCGTATACCTTAATGTCAGGATGGGGTTCGAGGAGAGGGGCATGCTGACCGAAACGCATATATACTATCGGATGTTGATTATCCAAGGAGTGCTTAACAAAAGGAAGGATTATCTTCTTATATTCCGCAATACATTCAACCTGCCAAACTACGTTATCACCCCAGCGCAAATCACCAAGCACCTTATCCAAGCCTGCTATACCTGTTGAAGCACGATCAAAAGTAAGCATATAATTACTCCTTTCAGTCGATCAAACTAAGGGTCTGCACTTTGTATCATTATGGTATTGCCGAAAAAACAAAAAAATTCCTGCCCTTAATGGGAACAGGAACTCCATCGCTCCAGTCTGTTATATTCTTTATTATTTCATCACTTATAATTCATATTTTAGCATCTATACTTCCACAAAAACAGATCTATTAGGGCGGCAATGATAGGTTATACAGTATACTTGATCTCCATGCTCATATTTAACATTTTCACTTCAATTTTACTGCTATGGATAAATTGTTATACTGACACAATATTTTATTTTTTTAACCCCTATTATATTAAGTTGGCTATGCTATAATATAAACATAATACGGATGGGGGGTATACGAAATGCCTAGAATTAAGGATGAAATCAAAAAGATATTGGCTGACAACTGGGGCGCCAGAGTCACTTTTGATGAATTGGAACGTAAAATATATGCCCATGATATGGGGGTAATGCCTTCACTGGTACAGCCTTTGGTGGGTAATCCGGTACCAGACGGTATTGTTCAACCGCAATCTGAACAAGAATTGGTTGAATTGATCAACCTGGCACGAAAAGAAAAGATAAAATTGACCCCGCGCGGCAAAGCAACTTCAGGGTATGGAGGAGTATTGCCAATTCAAGGTGGTCTGGTGGTGGAGTTTAATCGCCTGAAAAAGATCATTGACATTAACAGCGAAGATCGCACTACTACTGTAGAATCTGGAGTAGTTTGGAATGAACTCGAATATCACCTGAACCAGAAGAACCTTACCCTGGCTTTGTATCCGACCAGTGCTCCTTCTTCCACAGTAGGAGGCTGGCTGGCACAAGGCGGGGCAGGAATAGGCAGTTATGAATATGGGTATATTGACGAGAATGTTGTATCTGCTCGACTGGTACAGGTTGATGGCATTGTTCGCGAACTGAGAAATCAAGACTTGAGCCTGGTTAGTGAAGCAAATGGAATTACCGGCTTTATCAGTCAGATAACTCTTAGAGTCAAGCCGTTAAAACCAATGCACGTTAATGCTATAGCCTTTGATACTGCTGTGCAGATGGCCTCTTTTATGACTGGTCTTTATGATCGAAAAGTACCCCTATGGTCAATAACCTTTATTAATCCGGAAGCTGCCCATATGAAAAATCAACTTCCTCCACATTTGCATCATGGACGACCGGTGGAAAATACACACCGCATTATGCTGCCGGAAAAATTTATAGTCTTGCTGGCCTGTACGGCTGAACGCTGTGATCTGTTGATGGATGATGTAGTAGGGCTGGCGGCGAAAAATCAGGGAGAGTTGCTGAGCCAGGAGATAGCCCAGCATGAATGGGCAGCTCGTTTTGAGCCGATGCGGGCTAAACGTATCGCTCCATCCCTAATCCCCAGTGAAGTGGTAGTTCCAATCGAAAATCTGGCTCAAGTAATTGAAGAGACTTCCCAGGACATTAACCACCCCTTTATTCTGGAAGGCTTTGCTACCAACCGGCGTGAATTTGTGCTGCTGGGATTTATTCCGCATGATGAACGGAAACTCAACTTTAACCTGGCATTCGGACTTTCTCTAACTGCACTTAAAGTAGCACAGAGAAATGGCGGACGTCCCTACGCTACTGGACTTTACTTTACGGGATTTGCCAAAGAAGTACTGGGACAAGAACACCTGGACAAACTGGTGGAATACAAAAAGATGGTAGATCCGGAGGGAATAATGAACCCAGGCAAGGTGCTGGACGGAACTCTGGTAGCCGGGGGACTTAAGCTCGCCAGCGCCGTGGAGCCTCTGGTGCGCATATTTGGTAATTGGGCCAAAGGCAAAGAGAGCGGAGAGGTGTTTAAAGAGAAAAAAGGTATTCCTGGTGATATAGCCTGGTATGCTTATGCCTGTTCTCAATGCGGATACTGCATCGACCACTGCGATCAATACTATGGCCGGGGCTGGGAATCACAGTCACCGCGTGGCAAATGGACCTACCTGAAGATGGTTATGGAAGGGGAGGTTGAATTTGATCAGCGGGCAGTTGATACTTTCCTGTCCTGTACCACTTGCGAAATGTGTAATCGTACCTGCCAGCTGGATTTACCAAATGAATCTTCCTGGTTGAAACTGCGCGGGCTTTTGATTGACGAGCGTGGTTACCACACTTTCCCACCCTTTGAGATCATGGTAAATACCATGCGCCAGCAGGGCAATATCTGGGCAGGGTATGCTCAGGATAGAGATGGTTGGATAACCGATGAAATAAGACCCAGCATTAAGGAAAAAGCCGAATATGCATTTTTTCCTGGCTGTACTGCTTCATTTGTGGAACAGGATGTTGCTCAGTCGACTGCCTTGCTATTAAAGGATGCCGGAATTGATTATGCCTATATGGGCAAAGATGAACAATGTTGTGGAATACCCATGTTGGTGGCAGGTCGTTGGGAAGTGTTTGACGAAACCGCTGCTAAAAATATTGAGGGCATGAAAAAGACAGGTGCGACCAAGATAGTTACAACCTGTCCGGCTTGTTGGCTGGTGTGGGAGGTTTATTACCGCCATTGGGCGGAAGAACATGGAGTCGATTTCCCCTTCCATACTATGCATTATGCAGATGTATTGGCTGAAAAAATCCAAGAAGGTAGTTTTGTGCTGCCCAATGATATAGGTAGGAAGGTCACCTATCATGATCCCTGCCATATGGGCCGGGCCGGGGTTCGCTTTGAGGGACCGCGTACTCTGATAAACGCCATTCCTGATTCAAATTTCCGGGAAATGCGCTTTAACCAGTACGATGCCCATTGTTGTGGGGCTGTCTTAAGTCTGGTGGCAGATCCGGATGTAGCTGAAGAGATAGGTGCTATGCGGGTGCAGGAAGCAATTGATTCGGGCGCGGATACATTAATAACAGCCTGCCCGTGTTGCCGGGTTCAACTTAAACGTTCCCGGGATTTGAGGAACCTGCCCATTGAAATTAAGGATTTGTCCACTCTGGCAGCAGAGTCAATGGGCCACAAGGTTCCGGATTCCAATGCCATAATTGATGAGAAATGGGCAGTTTTTGAATCAATGATTCGTATGATGACACCCTGGGGCATGGCTGACCTTATGGCGGAAATGATACCAGATTTAATCGATGCTATGCCGGAAATGTACAAGAGCATGATGAACATGGTTATCAAATCACCAGATGTATTCAAGGAGCCAATGATCAATATGATGAGCGGAGTAATGCCGGCGCTGTTTCCTAAGCTTTTGCCAGATATGATGCCCCAAGTCATGCCCAAAATGTTAGAACTGGTCGGGAAGGCCATTCCCATGCCCGACTACATGGCGGAGCAGATGCCAGATCTAATGCCTAAGACCATGGAAGTCTTAATGCCTAAAATGCTAGCTGAAATTATACCTCACTTTATGCCCAAAATGGTAGCTTACCTTCGCACAGCGCATTAAAAGCTAGAAATGCCCGCTCGTCTGACCACGAGCGGGTATTTTTTCATGATTACTTTTCGCGAGGAATGAGTTTTAAAAATCAGGAAAGGGTTAGAGTATTTTAAACAAAACCCATTTAATAATATAATTAATTATAGTATCCTGAATGAAAGGCCTTGCGATTAGGCAATAGTATGCTTACGCAGGGCCTTATTTTCCCAAACCAATCCTAATCTATAGATTGGAGGCAGCTTGATGACGGTTTATACTGATTTAGAATCGATGCGAGCGGATGGAATTATAGAAGAGCGTAAAGAACCTAACTGTGTGAAATTAATGGAAAGGGAATTCGTTGAATATGTAGTAGGCAAAAGTGTAACCTGTGTCTATCCAGCTTTAGAGATCTTTTCGAATCCGCGTAAGGCAATGCAGGGTGGCTTTATAGGAGCAGCCTTTGACAACACATTTGGAACCCTGGTTTATTTAGCTACTAAAAAAATAAATATGGCTACCATTGATATGAATGTTACATATCACAAACCCATTTATGAAAATGACCGACTAACTGTAACGGTATATTTAAGGTCACTTGGTAGAACACTTATTCATTTGGTGGGAGAATCTTATGATACTGAGAAAAACCTAATTGCCAGTGCGACCACTACCATAATATTACTAGACGAAAAACTATAATTCCACCATTTACCTTCCAATAGATGACACATTTTGCCTAAGGGGCATATCTGCGAATTCATCAGTTTTGTTTGAACGATGATACTTATCGCCATCTTATATTGATTAATCAGAACAATTTGATATAGTGTTAATGGAGGGATGAATATGGACGTTGTGAAAATATCGAAAGCGTTGGCAGACCCGTTGCGTTCGGATATTCTAAAACGAATAGCCACCAGGAGTGAACCCTGTTGCGCGAAACCCAGGATCTGTGTGTATGCGAATTGGTTGACGAATTGAATCTACTTCAATCAAAGGTTTCTTATCACATAAAGGAGCTCAAAGAAGCTAATCTTATTCGCGAAGATATTAGAGGGAGATGGAACTTCTATTATCTTCAAGAAGAAACTCTTCATGCCTATTTGGAACAATTATAAAAAGAGATTATACCTTAAAGCTTTTGCAACAATATATCAAAATATATTGTTGTATGGATTGACGTAAGTGGTCCTTTTTTATTCTTCTCTGGCCTATAGCTTGAATCACTATTTGCGTGTCCCTTTTAATATAGCTGCTCCTTCGGCATTAATTGGGGCCAGTAATTTCTTTGAATTAGCCGTAGCATTTGCCATATCTTTGTTTGGGCTCACATCCGGGGCGACCCTGGCGGTTGTGGTAGGTGTTTTAGTCGAGGTTCCGGTTATGCTATCAGTGGTCAAATTGACTAACCGTACTCAGGGCTGGTTTGATTTTGGTGAAGAGCGCATACGATTAGAGCAAGAATGATTTCACGGGGGAATAGGTCAATATATTACACCTAAATCGATCTCCATTCAGGTCCATAGAAGGGTCAGGATATTGAGATATTGAAAGCCAATAAATAATATAGACATAGCTTGCGGAGGCTAAACTGCTTTTGCCATCGCTTATCGCGGTTGTTTAAAGCAGTTTAGGCGAGCAATTTCGGTGATAAAAGTTGCATTATAGAAAGACCTGAGGTCAATGATGGATAAGAAGAAAATATTATTTGTGTGTACCCAAAATTCAGCCCGTTCACAGATGGCTGAAGGCCAGCCACGAGATGATTTCTTATGTGGTGATTTCAAATGAAAGGAGGAAAGTGCGCTTTCTGTTTGATCATTCAATATTTCTTGTTTCGTAGATAAAGGTCTATAACCTGTCGTGTAAAGTGACCTCCTATGGCTGGCAAATTGGGAGAGTTGCAATTGGATAACCTTATATCGTATATATAGGGCTGCCACGTCTGTGAAAACTAACGCCCCAGTGGAGCAAGTTAAATAAGGAGATAAAGGAAAATGAAAATTCAGGCAAAGTAAGCAATGGTGAGTTTAAATAGGGGAGGAGTTTAGATGTTTTTTAAAAAAGTATTGATGGCCACAGACTTTTCTCGACCCGCTATGCAAATGATCGACTGCCTTGATGAATTCCAGACACTAGGACTTGAAGAAGTGATTCTTGTCCACGTAATTGATTCCAGATCTCCAGGTAGCAACTCAAGGTCATTACATGTTTTTGAGCAAGAAATACTTGATGGTTTAAAGGCTGACATAGGAGCAATGGGGCTTGAAATCAAGGTTATAATTACTATAGGAATCCCTAATTTTGAGATAGTAAGACTTGCTGAAGAAGAGCAAGTATCCTTAATACTAATATCTTCTCATGGCAGAGGTTTTATTAAGAACATTCTTCTAGGAAGCACTACCAACAACGTGATTCGAACAACATCAGTCCCGGTACTGATCGAAAAATATAAAGACGTGGATAAGGAAACATGCAGGGTAATGTGTTTGGAAAAATTCAAAAAGGTACTCATCCCCTTGGATTTGTCTGTCCATTCTTTAAAATTACTGGAGGAGATTCAGGGTATCTCCCATTTATGTAAGGAGGTAGTTATTCTCACAGTTATAGAAGGGGCTTATGATGCGGAAGAACTAGATAACACTATCATAACCAGGCTAGCCCGGCTTCAGGAAAAGCAAAAATATCTGGAGGAACTCGGACTAAAATCGAAGATCATGATTCGTCAGGGTTCAGCCTCCACTGAAATAATCACGGTTGCTGAAAAGGAAGATATAACCTTGATCATGCTAGCCTCTCGCGGGGAAGGCTTAATCAAAAATCTCCTACTGGGCAGCACTGCGCATGCTGTTATCCAGGGGTCGAAACGACCGGTACTGCTCATTCCCAGTACTAAGCAATAAATTTTAAATATCCGAAAAACATGAGAACGTGGTGAACTTCCCAAGATTGAAAAGTTGAGAGAACTGGCGTTTTGGAACTTATCATAAATATATTGGGAATAAACAAAACCCCGGGGTGATGATATGCTCCTTTCAAAATAGACATTGAAAAAACAAACTGTCTTGTGGAAGGAGCATTTTTATGGGACAAAATAAAAATTGAATTGCTCAACGATATTTTGCCGGAAAGTTATCATCTAAGATAGCTGAAGAATCCAAAATTAAAAATGATAGAATTCCTGTCATTCCACCATTTACCTGCAAATTGATGACACATTTCGCCTATCACCTTCATATAGTATAGAGCGCTAAAAAATGTGGAGGTGGTATCTTTTGAGCATCCTTTACTGGGCGATAGCAATTGCTGCGGTTGTAAAAGGAACGCTGCTGCTGTTTGGTTACCTTAACAACCAGGTTTTTCCCCAGCCACTGGAAGCCGAAGAAGAAAAATCTTATCTGGATAGACTGCAGCAGGGCAGTCTCGAGGCCCGCAATAAATTAATTGAACACAATTTACGACTGGTAGCTCATGTGGTAAGAAAATACGAAAGCAGCGGGGAAGACATGGAGGATCTTATCTCTATTGGGACTATTGGATTGATTAAGGCAATCAGAACCTACAACCATGAACGAGGGGTGAAATTGGCCACATATGCAGCCCGATGTATTGAAAATGAAGTACTCATGCATCTGCGGAATATCCGGAAGCTGCGCCAGGAAGTCTCGATCTATGATCCCATCGGTTATGACAAGGAAGGCAACGAAATTTCCCTAATGGATGTACTGACTACTGATAGCGAGATAATCGAAATAATCGAGACCAGAATGCAAGGGAAAAAAATAAAAGACAAAATGGATACCCTGTCTGGTCGAGAACGCGAAGTAATTGAGATGAGATATGGGCTTTTTAATGGGTTGAAAGAAACCCAACGCGAGATTGCCAAGGAATTAGGGATATCGCGTTCCTATGTTTCTCGTATTGAGAAGAGAGCAGTGAACAAACTAATAAGAGAAATAGGACTTGAATCAGGGCAGGGCTAGAATAACTATCCTGGCATATAAAAGCCGGTGAGCAAATACCCACCGGCTTTATTTTAAGTTTTATCGAGATAATAAAATAGGATTATTTCACCCAGGGACCTGTTATGGGTAAAACGGATTTGCCATAGGCGGTATTAAGAATTATGGCAGTAGAAAGATATAGAGCTAGAATGCCTGTGAAAAGAAGACAATAGGCTGCAATAGGATCGCCGGTTGCTTTGTCCATTAATTTGAGATCCATCAGTGCTATGGCTACAACTGCCACATCCAATATTATTAATGCGGTGGACAGTATCGAGGTGCCCTTGAAGTAGGCGGGAGTCCAGGCCACGATGAAAATTGCCAGTGCTGCCCAAGCATATCCGTCAATAGGGCCTTGTAGAGGAATAGACCATTTGAAGGCAGCTGCAGAGTACTTCACGAAGAACTCAAAACCACCAGCCAGCATAAAGAAGGAGGCAAAAATTGTAAATACGTTGCCGCCGGTGCTGTTGCCTTCCAGCAATTCAATAACACCAACAATTATCTGGATTACGAAGCCGCCCATTAACCAGCAGCCTAATAAGGGAAGTGATCCTGCTGGACTTGCGTAACCATATGCTACATAACCATATAAAATATAGTAAAAAGTAAAACACGCTACTGCTAAAGCTATTAAACCTGCTGGTGCTGGATTGGCCCATCCTTTTCCGTCTCCTGACATCCAAAATCCCCCTCACATTTTTTATTATGATTCCAATACTAAGGTATTTGAATCATATAAGATTTCATAATATGCACAGTAAATCCAATATTATCTCTCTAATACTACGATCAATGCTACAGAGAATCTATAAATATTATTATATTAATTTGATACCACATGAAAAGTTAATAATTTCCCCGGGTTCACAACCTATGAATCCAATTATTACCAGTAAATCTCCTAGTAAGGTTTACACTATGTGATATTCACTCTAGACAAATATCAAACCCAGATAAGGAAAAACCCTTGAAACATCGATTCCCTACTAACTGGCAAATCATTCCTCCCTTCATGGAAATTTTTGTTTTTTAGAACATTCTCACCAATTAACATATTATATGTAAAAAGATATGCTGTCAAATAGTAATTAATTACATAATGATTTGAATAGTAAAGGATAGAGAATGTGATTTTTAATTTTGACAGCTAAAATAGTAAATTTTACAAAAGTAGCCTGTGGTGAAAAGTTAAGAATAGAATATAATAATTAAGTAATAGTTATTTTTGCCCAATTGTCATTATCAGTAGAATTGTTTCAGAGCCTTGCACGTAATTCTGAGGAGGCAGCAACAGATGGCGGAGATTAGACGGGATTTAGTTAAGAACAACTGGGTAGCTATCGCTACCGATACAGCTTTAAAACCAAATGAATTCCCAATCAATAAGCGTGGTATCGAAACTTCCGGCAATCATATTTTCTGCCCTTTTTGTCAGGGCAATGAACCATCCACACCTCCAGAAATTGCTGCCTTTCGTAATAACAACTCGCAGGCCAATACCCCTGGCTGGTCAATAAGGGTTATACCCAATAAATTTTCGGTATTTTGCCTGGAGGGAGTATTGGAGAAAACGCATGCCGGTATTTATAGTAATTACAACGGTGTGGGGAGGCAGGAGGTTATTATCGAAACTCCCGAGCATGGAGTTGATTTACATGAACTCAATCAGGCACAAGTTGTGCAGGTATTTCGAATGCTTAAACAACGCTACAACGAATTATCCGCAGACGACCGGATAAAATACATACAAATTTATAAAAATCGAGGGATTTTCGCAGGTGCTTCTCAAGACCATAGTCACAGTCAGATGATAGGATTGCCTTTTGTACCCCGCTGGAATTCTGGCCCGGCTGATTATTATCTTAAAAACGAACAATGCCTTTTGTGTGCAATAATTGCTCAGGAGAAGCAAAGTGCGATAAGGTTAGTATATGAAACTGAACATTTTTTACTTATTTGCCCTTATGCTTCTCGTTTTTCCTATGAAACCTGGGTTATCCCCAAGAAACACTGCGAACATTTTGGGGCCATCAGTGAGGTTGAGATAGGCGATTTGGCCATGGTTTGCCGAGCATATACCCAGATGATGGTGAAGACCTTGCAAAATCCTGCTTATAATTTTATTTTCAACACTGCACCCGTAAACTTGCCATATCAACCTGGATTTCATTGGTATATGGAAATAAATCCGCGTATGCTAGTGAATACCGGGATAGATATCGCCACTGGTATATATATGAACCCGGTTGCTCCTGAATTATCGGCCGCGTTATTTAGAAAGAATATGTGGAAACAAATTTAGAGAGGTTTTAAATGTTTGATTTGTTATACCCAAGAATATATGTAGATAGTCTGCTTGAGATTCCCACAGACAAGCTCCGTGAACAAAACATCACGGCCTTTATTGTTGACCTTGATAACACAATCACTGAGTGGAACAGCAACGAAATACGCTTAGAGGTGGAGGAATGGTTCAAGCGGATCAAGGTGGAGGGCTTCAAATTTTGCATTTTGTCCAACAATGGTGAAGAAAGGATTCGCAAGGTTGCTGACAGACTAGGTATTCCTTTCATTCACAGGGCTGCCAAACCCCGGCGCGGCTCCTTCCATCGCGCTATTGAACTTATGGGGGTCAGTGCGACCCAGACGGCAGTAGTGGGAGACCAGATTTTTACCGATATCTTAGGCGGAAACCGGGCGGGTTTATTTACTATTCTGGTGAAACCTCTGGCTCGGAGAGAATTCGTGGGGACTAAAATTAATCGTACTCTGGAAATATTTATTCTGCATTTACTGCTTAAGAAAGCTATTAAAAAAGGGAAGTGAAAATGAATGTTGATAAACAGCCAAACACTGTTAATAGGTATTATAGGCAATCCTTTGGAGCATAGTCTCTCACCCCGGATGCATAATTTGACCCTTAGCAAGATGGGATTAGATTATATTTACGTGCCCTTGGAAGTAGCTCCTAATTGGTTGGGAGAGGCTGTCGCTGGGCTAAAGGCTCTAAACTTTAAAGGGGTTAATGTCACCATCCCCTATAAGAAAGCCGTTATCCCCTACCTGGACGAGCTGTCCCCTGAAGCTCTGGCCTGCGGGGCAGTTAACCTAATAAAGAACGAAAATGGTTACTTAACCGGATATAACACTGACGGCCGCGGTTTTATGGCCAGCTTGGCGGAGGAAGGGGTTGGCTCGATAAAAAGGGTTGTGCTGATAGGAGCGGGTGGGGCTGCCCATTCAATTGCCTATGAGCTTGCCATAGCTGGAGTTGAACAAATCAGTATACTTGATTTGGATGAGGCCAAAGCGTGTGAACTGGCCAGGTTCGTAGAATCGTTACCTGCCGGAAAGGCAGATGGTGCACAGATGAGTGATGAACTATTCAGCCGCCTCAGCCAAAATGCCGACCTCATAATCAACTGTACTCCGGTAGGAATGTACCCTGATGTTGATAATACACCGGTTAGATCTCTAAATAATGTTCAGCCTGATACGGTGGTGTATGACCTGATCTATAATCCAATTTCCACGCGGTTTCTATCAATAGCGCAGGCGAATAATCTGAAGACCATCAATGGTTTATCCATGCTCGTTCATCAAGGAGCACTTACGCTAAAGATTCTTACTGGAGCCACTCCTCCCATCACCTATATGAAAGAAGTGGTCTTGAATAATTACTAAGGACTTTAAAGGTTTCACCTTGATAGAAGTTGTAGTTACCATAGCAATTATAGCTATGGTCTCTGCCATAGCTATGCCTGCATTGGCGAAGCCTTTGGATACCGTTAAACTGCGCACTGATGCAAGAGAAATGGCATCCGTGCTCCGCTTGGCTCGCCAGCAGGCCATGACCAGTGGACAGCCTCAGACTGTGATATTTTATCCGGAAAATGCGAAATATAAAATGAGCGGGCAATCAGCACATATCCTTAACCCAGGAATAAATTTCTTGGGTACCACTACTTTTATGACTAAAGTAGGCGGATTGCCCGCCTGCAGCTTTTCACCTTCCGGAGCACCCAGCTCGGGAGGAACGATTACCTTAAGCAATAGAGATAATCGTCTGTATGTGATTGTTAATGCCGTGGCTGGGCGGGTCAGGATATCAGAAAGCCCGCCGGAAGATTGGTAGCAGGAGGTAAAATTGTGATTTTACAACTTTTGTTTATTTTCTTTGCAAGAATAGCGGATGTTTCTCTAGGTACAATCCGTATGATTCTTATTATCAGGGGAGACAAATGGACAGCCGCCATTATAGGATTTTTCGAAATATTGATCTATACTATAGCTCTGGGCATGGTGGTTGGGGCTCTGGATGACCCAATCAAACTGGGAGTCTTTTGTCTGGGCTTTTCCCTGGGAGTATTAGTGGGGAGTGTTATAGAAGATCGATTAGCTTTAGGCTATCGCGGGGTGCAGGTGATTATTGACCGCGATCACGGCTATATTGTGGAGGAATTGCGAGCTCAAGGGTTTCCAATTACTTGTTGGGAAGCTAAAGGTAAAGCGGGTTATAAGATTGTTTTGAATATGGTTTTGAAGCGCAATCTAGCTCGACTAGTAACCCAAAAGATTTATGCCATGGAACCCGATGCCTTCGTGGTATTTATGGAGCCCAAGCATTTTCAAGGTGGATATATACGCAAGAAATAGGGGGAGTTTGATGTTAAGGTATTCTACAGCAGGAGAATCTCATGGGAAGGCTCTCATTACTATTATTGAAGGCATGCCGGCTGGACTAAACATAGGCAGCAGGGAAATCAACCAGCAGCTACAGCGGCGGCAAAAGGGTTATGGCCGAGGCGGACGCATGAGTATCGAGTCGGACGAGGTAGAAATATTGTCCGGGGTCAGAGCGGGACGAACTACTGGGAGCCCGATTGCTATAAGTGTTAGGAATCGTGACTGGGAAAACTGGCAGGAAATTATGGCTGTGGAACAAACGCCACATTCGGAGGAACGGGCGGTAAAAAGGCCCCGTCCTGGTCACGCTGACCTTTCCGGGGCGATCAAATACAATCATAAAGATATGCGCAATGTACTGGAGAGAGCCAGTGCTCGGGAAACGGCATCACGGGTTGCGGCTGGGGCATTTTTTAGCGAATTCTTAAAATGTTTTAACATATACATTTATAGTCAGGTAGTATCTATTGGCGAAATACGGGCATTGCCTGAACCTGTCAGCCGCCAAGGGTTTGAAGTTTGGCGGGATCAGGTCGAGGCCTCGGCCATGCGCTGTCCCGATAAGAGCCAAGAGTCTCTGATGATAGAGGCGATAGATCATGCCCGCGAAAACGGTGAATCATTAGGAGGGAGTTTTGAGGTGGGGGCGTTGGGTGTACCACCGGGGATTGGGACCTACACTTGTTGGGAGAACAGATTGGATGCGCGCTTAAGCGGACTTTTAATGACAATTCCTGCTATTAAAGCAATCGAAATAGGTGAGGGTATAAGCAACGCAAGTTCTCCAGGCTCAATAGTACATGATGAGATTCATTTCCAGGAGGACAGAGGAGTTTTTCGTCTTTCCAATCGTGCTGGAGGGATAGAAGGCGGCATGAGTAATGGGGAGACGATATGGGCTCGAGCCTATATGAAGCCAATTCCTACTCTGTATAAACCATTAGTAAGTGTTAACACGGAAATGTGGGTGGAACAAAAAGCAGATATAGAAAGATCAGATATCTGTGCGGTTCCTGCGGCTAGTGTTGTGGGAGAGGCAATGTTAGCCTATGGTCTGGCTGCTGCGTTTTTAGATAAGTTTGGCGGAGATTACATAGAACAGATTAAGGAGTCTTATGATCGTTATTGTGAGTACTTACGAAAGGAATGGAGATGGGAAAGAATTTAGTATTAATCGGGTTTATGGGAACGGGAAAGAGTTCGGTTGGCCTTCGATTAGCTCAGAAGCTGAAAAGAGAATTTGTAGACATGGACCGCGAAATAGAGTTAGTCAGCGGCATGTCAATTACCGATATATTTAAGCATTACGGGGAAGTACGTTTTCGTTCGGAGGAGAGCTTAATGGCCCAAAAGGTGGGAAAACGCAAAGATGTTGTTATCGCCACCGGTGGGGGAGCTGTGCTTTTGAACCAAAATATAGCCGCGTTGAGAGAGAACGGCATTTTAATATGCCTGGATGCCAGTCCGGCGGATATTTATGCGCGGGTGAACCGCAAGAAGGGAACCCGACCTCTCTTGAAGAAAAATGTATCTATTCAAGAGATCGAAAGACTTGTCCTGGAAAGAGAACCATTCTATGCGTGTGCCGACATTCGGGTTAATACCAGCGGTAAGGATTTAGATACGATCATAAATGAGATCTTTCACCAGATTGATGCAAAGCAGATCATTTTGAATTCGTAATTTGGACTAATACAATAAGCAAACGATAGGAGGGCAATATTGTGAGAATTGCCATGGCGCAATTGAATCCTGTAGTAGGAGATATTAGCGGCAACTTGCAGAGAATCAAAGAACTATGGATCAAGTGCGACCAGCATGAAACCGACTTATTAGTCTTACCTGAGCTGTTTTTGGTTGGATATCCTCCGCGTGATTTGTTAGAGCGGCCGGCTTTTCTAGATAGGGTAGATGCTGCTATTGAAGAAATAGTGGCCCTTTCCCTGGTATATAAGCGGACAGGCATTCTCTTAGGGACTCCTCTGCGCACCGGGAAACCGTACGGGCACGGACTTTACAACTCAGCCCTCTTAATTTATCAGGGAGAAAAAATTCTTACTCAGCACAAATCGCTGCTCCCGACCTACGATGTGTTTGATGAAGCCAGATATTTCGATCCGGCAGATCAGATTCAAACAGTTACCTTCAAAGATATGCGCCTGGGGGTAACCATCTGTGAAGATGCCTGGAACGAATCGGATTTATGGGAAGGAGCTGTGAGTTACGATTTTGATCCCATTGCCGAACTTACCCAAAAAGGGATCGATTTATTGATCAACCTTTCAGCCTCACCCTATTTTCTGAACAAGGAAGATGTAAGATGCCGTCTAATGAGCAAACATGCCAGAAATTACGGTGTGCCGGTAATATATCTTAATCAGGTGGGGGCCAATGATGAACTAATATTTGATGGTCAGAGCATGTTCGTGGACCGATACGGTGAAATAGTGGCATTATTACCGGCTTTTGCGGAAGATGTACAAACAATTGATACCGATCAAAAAGGTGAAGGTCTTACCTGCCAAACCCATGATAAGATGTCATATCTGTATCAATCACTGGTCTTGGGAATTCATGATTATTTTCGTAAATGCGGCTTTTCCCGCGCCATAATTGGACTATCTGGAGGTATTGATTCGGCCTTAACGGCCTGTTTAGCTGTGGCGGCCTTGGGCCATGAGAATGTCCTGGGGGTATCAATGCCCTCTGTATATTCATCGACTGGCAGCGTGGATGACGCCAGGGAACTGGCCAACAATCTAAACATTGAATATAAGGTAATACCCATTGCCGACATTTTCTCAGTTTACCTGACCACCCTGGAGGAGCATTTTGCTGGGCGGGAGTCTAATATTGCCGAGGAAAACATCCAAGCTAGAATAAGGGGAAACATCCTTATGGCCTTATCTAATAAATTCGGATCTATGGTGTTATCTACCGGCAACAAAAGTGAAGTAGCAGTCGGATACTGCACCTTGTATGGGGATATGTGCGGAAGTCTGAGTGTTATAGCGGATGTACCGAAAACGGTTGTTTATGAACTGTCCGCCTTTATAAATCGGGACCAGGAAATTATACCATGGGAAACCATCGAAAAAGCGCCTTCGGCTGAGTTGAAACCAGGGCAGGTGGATCAAGACACCCTTCCGCCCTATCCAGTTTTAGATGCTATTTTAAATTACTATATTGAAGAGAATCTTTCCGCAGCCGATATTATTAACCGGGGTTACGAACCGGAGACAGTGCGTTGGGTGCTCCAGACTGTGAATAGAAACGAGTACAAGCGCAAACAGGCAGCACCAGGACTTAAAGTAAGTTCGAGGGCCTTTGGGGCGGGACGGCGCATGCCTATTGCCGCCCGTTACGAAATTTAGGGGACAGGTCCCTTGTCCCACCAGGGGACTTATGAAAAAAGATCTCAGTTGCATATCCGCAGCTGAGATTTTTTTGTAAAAAAATATATACAAAAAAGGTTTACTAATGAAAAAGAAATAAATATAATAGAATCTGAGGAAAAATAAGGATATAAATATAATAAAATACAAAAATGGGATAATTGGGACAGAGGGGACAGGTCCCTTGTCCCACAATTAAATGGTTTAAACTGATGATTCTGAGGTGAAGAAGTATGCCGCGAACTGCAAGGAAGAGGAGTCAAAGCGGAATATATCATGTAATTTTACGAGGAATAAACAGACAAGTTATTTTTGAGGACGATAAGGATAGAGCTAAATTACTTGAAACTCTCAAATATTACAAGACAATAAGCAAGTACGAAATATTTGCTTATTGCCTTATGGATAATCACGTTCATTTACTAGTAAAGGAAAATGAAGAAGAGATTGGAAGATCAATAAAGAGAATCAGTGGTAGTTATGTCTATTGGTTTAATGCGAAGTATGAAAGAATTGGACATCTATTCCAGGAAAGATTCAAGAGTGAGACAGTAGAGGATGATAAATATTTTCTTAGCGTACTTAGATATATTCACCAGAATCCGGTAAGTGCAGGATTAACAAAAAAATTGGGAGAGTATCAGTGGAGTAGTTATCTTGAGTACATGGAAGGAAAGTATAAATTAATTGACACAGATTTTGCCCTGGAAATGTTGGCGGATGATAAAAGGGTGGCGCTGGAGCAATTTGATAAATTCATGAATGAGTTGAACGAGGATAAATGTCTTGATCATGATGAAAAGAATCGATTTTTAGACATTGAAGTAAAAAAGTATCTATTAGGAAAAGGCATTACCAATTTAAGTGAATTGCATCAGATGGCAAAAAGTCAAAGAGATGAAATTATTAGAGCAATAAAGCTAATGGATGGAGTATCCATAAGACAAATATCAAGAATAACCGGCATATCTAAAAGCGTTATTTATAGAGCTTAAATTTATGGGACAAGGGACCTGTCCCCGGAGGCACGGAGGCAGCTATGAACAAAATCAGGTTAATCAATTTGAGCATCGATGCCGAGGCAGTGAAACTCGTATCTCCGCATATTATCCGCCGGAATCGAGTATTGCCAATTTCACGTACTAAGCATTCAATTACTTTAGCCATGGTACAACCTTTGAATCATCAGACAATCGATGACATCCGCATGGTAACCGGTCTGGAAGTTATACCAGTTTTAGCCGATCAGCAAGAAATTGATATGGCCATACGTCAATTCTTGGCATTTCGTTTAGATCCAGATATGGAGAAGATACTAGGCGAACTCAGACAGGATATGAAAAAGAAGACAACCGGAGATTTAGAAATTCAGTCCTTAAATGTTGATGATGCACCGATCATTCGCATGGTGAATTATCTTCTTCGGCAAGCGGTGCAGGTGAGCTGCAGTGATATACATATCGAACCTCAGGAAAAGGATGTAAGAGTAAGGTTTCGGATCGACGGAGAACTCTATGAGGTGTTTACTCTACCCAGATTGTCGCTGCCAGCCATGGTTTCGCGCATTAAGATTATAGGTGGGATGGATATCTCTGAAAAAAGGATACCTCAGGATGGGCGGTTTCGCATGATGATAGAAGGGTGCGATATAGACTTCAGGATTTCCACTTTGCCGACATCTAATGGAGAAAAGGTAGTTGTGCGGGTGCTTGATCAGTCTCAGGCCTTGACGGGAATTGATCGCCTGGGATTGAACAACAGGAACAGGAAGCTATTGATGGATTTAGTACACCGGCCCTATGGCATGATTTTGGTAACTGGTTCAACCGGTTCCGGCAAGACCACTACCCTCTATGCCATGCTTAAGACTATTGACGCGGGGGCTAAAAATGTTATTACCCTGGAGGACCCTATTGAATACTCCCTGGAAGGGGTTAATCAGGTCCAGATTAATACCCGGGCCGGAATCACTTTTCTCGGAGGCTTGGGCTCGATTTTGCGGCAGGATCCGGATATCATCATGCTGGGGGAGATACGTGATCAGGCAACTGCTCAATTGGCAGTCCAAGCGGCATTGACCGGGCATTTAGTATTATCTACCCTGCATACCAATAGTGCGGCAGGTACAGTCACTCGGTTGGCCGAAATGGGTATAGAGCAATTTCTGCTTGCCGCCTCCCTGGTGGGGGTTATATCTCAACGATTGGTACGTCAGCTTTGTGTACACTGTCGCCGTCAATACAATCTCGATCAGGAAACCGCTGTCGGGATGGGCATGTTGGAAGAAACGGGGGAGCAGTTTTATCAGGCAGTGGGGTGTAACATGTGTCGGCAATTGGGGTACCAGGGAAGGATAGCACTGCAAGAAATAATGTTGATCGGATCAAAAGTACGTACCACGATAAATCAAGGTGCTAAAACGGATGATATTCAAACTGCAGCACTGGCGGAAGGTATGATCACGATTAGACAGGACGGTATCGCTAAGGCCCGGCAAGGGCTGACTTCCCTGGAAGAGGTAATGCGGGTAGTATTTCAGGAGGAATGAGTTGTGCAAGGTAAAACTGCCATAGATATAATTGGCAAGGCTATTCACATAGGGGCCTCTGATGTTCATATAGTTGCCTTCCAGCCCCCTATTTATCGTGTTAATGGTACGCTTATTACTTTGCCCGCAAGTGAGGTGCTTAGCCAGCAGGATACCAGGAATTTTGGTGAGGAGATGATCCCCAACTCCAGCGTCAAGCACAATATAGAAGAGTATGGACAGGCAGATTTCGCTCACTCCTTTCCCGGCTTAGGCAGGGTGAGGATTAACATATATATTCAAGGTGGTTCCTGGGCAGCGGCACTGCGTTTAATACCGCTGGAAGTGCCGGTGCTAAGTACTCTGGGCTTGCCGCCTATTGTGGCCGAACTGACTAGGCAGGAGCAAGGTCTAATCCTGGTAACCGGAGCGACTGGTAGTGGCAAATCAACTACCCTGGCGGGAATGATTAACTATATTAACCATTCCCGGCGAAATAATATCATAACCCTGGAGGACCCTATCGAATTTCTTCACCAACACGGGAAATGTATGGTTAATCAACGCGAAGTAGGGCGCGATACCTCCAGTTTTACGTTGGGTCTGCGGGCGGCTCTGCGTCAGGACCCCGATATTATTATGATCGGGGAAATGCGTGATCTGGAGACCATTTCCATCGCGATAACGGCTGCTGAAACCGGTCATCTGATTATGGCCTCCCTACATTCGGGCAATGCCATTCAGACTCTGGAAAGAATGATTGGCGTGTTTCCTCCTCATCAACAGTTTCAGGTCCGGCTGCAATTAGCAACGTCATTGCTGGGAATCATAAGCCAGCAGCTCATTCCTGCCGCAGATGGAAACAGTCGGCTGGTGGCTGCGGAGATATTGATTGTGAATCCAGCTATCAGAAACCTGATACGCGAAAACAAAATTCACCAGATATATTCTGCCATTCAGACTGGGAGTTCCATAGGGATGATAAGTATGCATAAGGCGGTCAAAACGCTGTATGAGCAGAATAGAATTTCCTGCGAGAATTTTAATAAATACGGAGCGGATGGTTTTTCAAGCTAAGGGGAGGCTGCTGGCTTGAGATTTGAGTATCGAGTAAGAGATGAACAAGGTCGATTGAAGTCTGGTATTTGGGAGGCAGATCATAAGAATAGCGTGGTTGCAGGCCTTTTATATCAAAACTATTATATTGTTTCCTTAAAAGAGCTGCAGTCTGGTCATTATGATAATCATGTAGAAATTAACTTCAGCACTCTTAAAAAAGTGAATGGGCAGGACCTCGTTATTTTTACGCGGCAGTTGGCGGTTATGCTGGCTGCGGGGCTCCCTATTCTGCGCTGCTTGAAAATCCTGGAAGAACAAGCCTCTAACCCTCGGTTGAAGCATGCGGTTCAAGATATTCAGGAAGATATTGAAACTGGTCTGCCTTTATGGGAAGCATTTGGCAGACACTCCAGAATTTTTTCCAAAGTATATATTAGTATGCTAAAAGCCGGAGAAACTGGAGGGGTGCTGGATGCTGTTCTGGATAAGCTCATTTATCACCTGGAAAAGGAGCAGGAATTCAATTCTAAACTAAAGGCGGCATCGATTTATCCCTTATTTATCAGTATCTTGTCGGTATTCGTAGTTCTTCTGGTTATTACCCTGATCATGCCCAGGTTTGTGAGTATATTTGCCAGTTCAGGAGTTCAGCTTCCCTTGCCGACCCGACTGCTTATAGGAGTAAGCGCATTTCTGAAAACAGGAGGGGGGGGGACCATCAGCGGTATTCTTGGTTTGATATATCTAATCAAGCGCTTCAAAAGAACCACCCGAGGAGGATTGATCTATGACAGCATACTTTTGCATCTCCCTATATTGGGTAAGAGCATCAGACAAATAGCCATAGCGCGTTTTGCTCGTACTTTGGGAATTTTGATTAAATCAGGGGTTTCAGTACTGCAAGCCCTGGAAGTCGTTGAGGAGATTGTGGGTAATAAAGTAATTGGCAGGGCTATAGCTGGAGCATGCACTAGCATTAAAGAAGGTGAGAGCATTGCCAGCCCTCTGCAAAGAACCGGACTATTCGAGTCGTTGGTAACCCATATGCTAGCGGTTGGGGAGGAAACGGGCAGGTTGGACGAAATGCTTATTCACTTATCCGATTACTACGAAGTTGAGCTCATTCATACACTAAATACCCTAATCGCGATGATTGAGCCCCTGCTAATATTTTTGGTGGCGCTAGTGGTAGGTGGAGTAGTGATATCTATTCTCTATCCGATGTTTGAAATGATTAATCTAATTGGGGTCTAATAGAAAGATCCATGCGGGGGCTGCACAGTTTTCCACCTGAATTAAGGTGCGGTGGAGATTGGTATTCCATATTAAAAAGGAGGTGACCTAAAACGGTAATGTTGGTGGGTAAAGATTATAGGGGAAGGTGGTAGAATATCTATGAAATTACAATGCATAGAGGAAAGGGAAAATCGGGAGCAGGGTTTTACCCTGGTAGAACTGGTGATTGTTATGGCGGTATTGGTAGTTTTGGCAGCGATTACTATACCAAGATATAATGGTATATTAAATGAATCAAAAGTAAAATCAGATGCCATAACTGCCGCCGGTATTGTAAGCGCAGCCAGAATTCAGGAAACCAGTACCGGAATCCCCGTATCCAGCCCAGGTGGAGGCTATAGCGGGCTAAGTGTCAGTTATTTTGCAGCAGGTAAAACTCCCAGTTCAGGGGGAACCTTCGTTCTCGCCGGCGGGGGTAATTCAGCGTACGTTGTTGAGTGGACACCGACTGTCGGGGATTATGACGGACATGTACAGACTCTGACCGAGGGAAGCGCTTTTAGTGCCAATACTACTATATAAGAATTAATTTATAATGAGGGCTGCTAATAATTAGGAGGGTTTTGAACGCTGATAAAGACATTAATAATAATGGTGGCCTTATTAATTGGCTCTTTTCTGAATTTAGCCATTCATAGAATTCCCAGGACGGAATCATTGTTATGGCCGGGGAGTCATTGCCCCAAGTGCGGACATAAACTAACCGCACGAGATTTGTTCCCGGTTTTAAGCTATTTGACGCTGGGCGGCCGCTGCCGTTATTGTAAGCAAGAGATTAGTCTGCGTTACCCCTTGGTAGAACTGTTAACTGCGGTAAGCTATATTCTAATTTATCTTAAGTGGGGTTTTTCTATAGAAGCAGTAATTGGATGGTTATTTAGTGCCTTCCTGATAATAAGTGCATTTACCGACATTGAGGAGGGAATAATTCCTGACAAGGTAACCTATCCAGGCATCATGGTTGGGTTGGGACTATCATTTTATTCGATTGGAATCAAATCTTCGGCTATAGGATCAATACTGTTTGCGGGTATATTTTTCCTGGCTGCCCTGCTGTCCAAAGGAGGTATAGGCGGCGGCGATGTAAAACTGGCAGGTGTTATTGGGGCTTTCCTGGGTTATCCTGGAGCCATAATCACTCTTTTTCTATCATCTTGGGGAGGGGGATTGTGGGCTGGGGTTTTACTGCTGCTAGGTAAGGCCAATCGTAAAACCGCCATTAAATATGGCCCCTTTTTGGCCTTGGCGGCATGGTTGGTGTTGATGTACGGCAGAGAGATGGGTGATTTCTATTTATGGCTCTGCTATTAATATCAGTATACGTTAGATCTAATGATAAATATGTGGCACTGCAATAATCCGGCAGTTTACCTACCAATGTCAAACTAACCAGGTAGTAATTGCCGAAATATGATACATAGGGAAAAAGGACAAAATGGGGGAAAATATCTTAGGTGTGGAGAATGTAAAACTTGGTTATAAAGTTGTTTTACAGGGACTAACCAGGCTTGGAACTGGAGAGCAGAGGGAGTGTAATCAAAAAGGGACGACACTGATAGAGGTTTTGACAGCACTACTGCTATTGTCTTTGGTGTCGGTAAGTATCCCTGCAATATTTGGCCCTGCTGCCCAATGGATCCATAAGGCGCGTGTCGAGACTACGGCTGTTAATTATGCTGCTTCCCTTCTTGACGAATTGCGTTCTGAACCAGGCAAAATTGACGAATCAAATACCGGTAAAACGGCCGAGGAATTATCCCTTGTTTGTGCAAGTCCCTACCCTGGAATGACCAACCTCATATCTCGAATGCAGCCTCAGCAGTCTATGCCTTTTCTGTATGATGTCATGGTAACGGTATCATGGTCCCAAGGAGGTCAGCCGCACAATTTGCAGCTCTGTACCGTTATCAGAAAAGAGCAGAGGTGACCGGTGATGATAAACTGCTGGCGTAACCGAGGGACAACCCTGCTGGAGATTTTACTGGCATTGGGGCTTACCTCCTTAATTATTGGTGCGCTGATTACTGTCTATTCAAGTGCCAGTAATGCATACCAAAAGCTGGCAGAGTATTCGGACGCACAGTATACAGCACGCAGTGCCATCGGTCAAATAGGAGAGGATATCCGGGGGGCATCAGCAATTGAGATAGTAACAGCTGGTTCGGAATTAAGGTTGACTACATTAAATAATGATTTAATCCGTTACTATATGGAAAACAATCAGCTATACCGCGTGAAAACAAGCGGGTTGGGAACTGCCAAAGTGCCTATTGCCGCAGGAGTAAGCTGTATAAGCTTCAACGGCCATAATAGCCTGGTAACTGCAACCATTGAAATAACTATAGATGAAACAACCTATCGCCTCTCCCGGACGGTTTATGCCAGATTGCACTAATTAGGCGCTGCAACCGTATTACACCTCAAGAAGAACCTTATAGACAGCCATTTTATGATCTGAGTGATTTGCCCATGGAGTTTCTATGAACTGTGGGTATCAAGCGGCCAGCCAAAATAGTAAAGGGGGCTTGGCTATGCCAATTCAAAGATTTAGATATGGTTATGAGCGGGGCAGCGTTTTGCTTATGGTGCTGATTATGTTCATATTGGTAAGCTTTCTGAGTATTGCCGCTGTAGACTTAGGATTGATGGAGGTTAAGAGCAGCCATTATGATTTCGAAGCAGGGCAAGCCCAGCAGGCAGCTGATGCGGGAGTAGACTGGGGCTTGGAAAAGATCTATGCCGAGTTGACCCTGCCTGCCAATCTAGCGATTGCCAGCTTGCCTTCCCGCCTTATTTGCAGCAACCAGACGATGTATCTTAATGTTGATGATAAGACCTGTGATATAAGTATCGGGGAGGTTATCAATAAAACCAGTCCGTCAACCGCTGAGGGCTTATGTACTTACGAATTTACATCCACCGGAATATTCGAAGGTGCCTGTAAGAAGTTGACTGTACAAGCAACCTACTATTTTACCGGGGGATATACATACATAAATGCATTTGGAGCCACATCTTTCATGCCCCGGGAATATCAGAACCGTGGGGAGATTATTTATTACCAAAATTCTAAATAAGTATCATTAAAAACAAATACGCAAGCCAAATTGATTTCTATTAAGTTAGGTTCAGCAAACCAAAAGTTTGGATTGATTACCGCCAACAGAGATCGGGGGACGAATATTTGTTTAAACGCTTACCGGGAATAGGTCTGGATATCGGTAGCAAAAAGATAAAAATGATCCAGGTAGTGAGAAGAAAAGCTGGCCTGGAAATAATTAAGTTTGGCAGCCTATTTACGCCACCGGGCACTGTAGATGCAGGTAACATAGTTAAGCCGGAAAGGTTGGGCGAAGCACTGGGGGCTCTAGTCACGAAGTTAAATTTCAACGGCAAGCGCGTGGTATCTGCGGTTGGAGGACAGCAATTATATATCCGTAATTTAATTATGCCCAGATTGAAATTAGACGAAATGAAAGCAGCAGTTTATTATCAGTCTACCAAGTTTCTGCCAATTCCTGTAGAAGAGGCGGCCATTGACATAGCTCCCCTGCGGGAGTTTGAAGACCAGAACGTGAAAAAAACTGAGCTATTGTTTTTGGCCGTGCGCAAACAACAGGTGGAAAATCTGGAGATAGTCTGCCGAATATCAGGATTAAAACTGGCGGCAGTGGAAATCGAACCGGTTTCTATACTGCGAGCCTGGGGTGAAGACGTTGGGTCAGTAGTTGCCTTATTGGCAATGGGCCCGTCCCGCTCATATTTGACCGTTTTTAACCGAGGCATCCCGGTTTTTTATAGATCTATAGCTGCGGGAAGTTCTAATTTATACCATACCTCAAACCTCGATGAATTCAATGGATTGAAGAAATGGAAGAAAACATGCAGTTTAACTAATCGGCAGTTTGATCTTAAGATCATGGCTATAATAAATGAAATAAAAGATGCCCTTCAAAATTATCAATTACAGATAGAAAGAAAAGAAGATTCCATAGCAAAAATATTGCTTTGCGGCGGGGGAGCTATCCGGGGAGTGATAGAGGGTCTGGCCCAAGGATTGAAGCTTGAGTTGGCAGTGGTTAACATCCTTACCGGTAATATCCTGCCCCGTAATCTCACTCAGGATGAAGAAAATGAACTGCAGCATGATTTCCCTCTGGCCCTAGGTATGGCGGCTCGGGAGGTAATATAATGGCCAGGTTGGTACACCTGAATATCAACCTGCTGCAGCCGAAAAACCAGGTTCAAGTGTCCAAAATGTGGTGTTTAGTACTGCTTGTCCTGGTACTTACAGCAACCTTGTTCAGCTATTATTTTCTCAGGCAAAGTCGGGAGATAAAGGGTCAACAGGCTGAAAATATGAGACTAAAGGCTGAGATTATAAGTTATGAAAACGAAATTGCGGTATTCGAACCAATACAAAACATGGAACAAGAGATATCTGTCAAAAGTGAGGTAGTCACAGGACTAGAAAAAACGAAAGTATCTTACGCGGGTGTTATAAATGAGCTTGACAGGGTTAAGCCAACTCAAATAATTATAGTGGCGGAGGAGATAAATCCCACTCGAGTGGTTGTGAACGGTTTTAGCCCTGATCACAGTAATGTAAGCCTGATGGTTGAAGGTATTAAATCCAGCCCTGTTTTTACCAAGGTCGCTCTGCTAGCATCTGATATGAATGAAACCACGAACGAGGTTCAATTTACCCTGGAACTTGAATGGGGGGCAGACCATAAGTGAGCTTATCGAGGCGGGAGGCAGCATTACTTGGCCTCCTTCTAATGTTAGTGGGCCTATACCTTACCAATAATTATATATTTTACCCTCTTCTGGTGAACAAGCAGCAATTAATTTCTGAAAACAATAATCTGAGTATGGAACTACAGGAATTGCAGAGTAGAATAAGCAAATATAGATCCATGCAAAAGGATGGGTTCCAGATCAGGTATGATTATGAGAATATGCTGGATGAAGTGCCTGCATCACCTATGATTCCCAGTATCATCGGTTTTATTGAATCGAAGGCCCGAGATACAAATGTTAAACTCATTTCCATCCGTTATAAGGAAAATACAGATGGTGATATCGTTCCTAATTATACCAAGTCAGGGTCAAACCTTAAGCAGGCAACGCCGGTAAATTTTAAGATTGTTGCAAATGGGAGTCGTTTTGATTTGCTTTCTTTTGTCCTGGAGATCGAAAATGCTCACCGTATTTTTATTATTAATCGCGGTAAAATATCTCTGGGCAGGACAGATCAATCTCCAAGTGGAATTGCTGTACCGGTAAATAACACAGCCACTGCTATAAGCGACCAAGGTATGGCTAAGACAATTCCTGAGTCCACAACCTATAATCAGAGCAAGTCCGTGCTCGATCTAGATTTTAGTGCCTATTATCAAATTAATCGTTAATTGGAGAGGTCCAACCCAGACTTCTAAAATCAATCAATAGAACCCTTTGTAATAATTTGAGCGCCACTTATGGTAAAGTGCCGGGCAAATAGAATTTTCCTAATGTCTATGACAATAACCCCTCCGGCTAAGATGGGCTGTATAATTTTAACCCGCCATACGGTTATTTTACCTACCTCATGGGGAACAAAAAGAGACTCTTGGTTGAATTGTGGTCTGCCCAAGCGAACTGCCGGGACCAGGAGATTAGGCTCCTGGGGACCGCATCACCCTCCGCCATGGGTTTGTTCCCGTAAATAGGCAGTGATATGACCACCCTTTTTATCGATATACTCCCTAGCCGCCGCTTCTATTTTAAACATATACTCACCATCCTATATTTTGATAAAGTGTTAATATAACATGGCCCATATAGTTTAGAATACCCCTGGTGGGTATACAAGGAGGGTGCGTGGCTAAGTTGCCAGGAGCAGATGGATTAGGCTAAGAGCATAATATAATGGTTATTCAGAAATAATAAAGAGAGCATGACCCAACTAAGCAAGTTGTTTAATAGTTTAATAGGTTAGATTCATGTTGGTTTTGGAAGGATTATGCTTATATTGTGTCGAATAACACCAATTCTGGTTAATTTTCTGATTAAAATCAGGTCAAACACCTACCAGGTGTTTAGCGGCAAATAAAACCAAATAACACAATCGGGGGTTATGGATTGTTAGATAAATATATTTTAGCTGACATACTGGATAAAGCTCTGGAAAAGGGCGGAGATTTTGCCGAGATCTATATTGAAGAGAAATATGTAAGCAACGTTTTTTGTGAAGACGATAAAATAGAGAAGATAAACAGCGGCAGGGAAAAAGGAGCTGGCATCAGAGTAATTAGAGATGGTAAAACCAACTATGTTTATACCAATGATTTGACCCGGGAAGGTCTAATGCAAGCAGCCCGGACCGCCAATCATACTACGGGGATTCAGGTGAAGGCTGCCGCCCGGAATATTAACCTTACCCTCAAGGAAGCCAAGACTTCCCTAAACTTTATGCGCTTGCCGGAGCAGGTTGATTTTGCTGAGAAAATTGAACAGGTGATGGCTGCTGACCAAGTGGCTCGTGATATGGATGCTGAAATACGCCAGGTAACGATAGCCGTAGGCGATATGCATAAAAAGGTGCAGATCGCTAACTCGGCAGGAGATTTGGTTGAGGACGAAATGGCTCGGGTAAGATTAGTGGTTAACACAATTGCTTCCCGAGCCGGGCAGATTCAGACTGGTTATGAAGTAGCCGGGGGAGTCTCAGGCTGGGAATTACTTAATCAGGTTTCATTGACCGAGATGGCCCGTCAAGCAGCTGGAAGAGCGATTGCCATGTTGTCGGCCCGTCCCGCGCCAGTAGGGAGAATGTCGGTGGTTATGCACTCCGATGCTGGTGGAACCATGATTCACGAAGCCTGCGGACATGGGTTGGAAGCTGATTTGGTTCAAAAGGGACTTTCAGTATACCAAGACAAAATGGGTAAGCAGGTGTCCGTGGAAGAGGTCAGTGTAATTGATGATGCTACCCTAACCGGGAAATATGGCAGTTATCGCTGGGATGACGAGGGTTCTCCCGGCAAGCGAACTGTATTAATCGATAAAGGCTTTTTGCGGGGCTTCCTGTATGATCGTCTAACCGCGAGTAAAGACGGGGTCGAATCATTCGGCAACGGGCGTCGTGAGTCTTACCAGGAAAAACCCATACCGCGAATGAGCAACACCTTCATAGCTCCCGGTCAAGATGATCCTGCCGAGATCATTGGTGACACCTGTAACGGATTGTTGGTCAAAAAAATGGGTGGTGGCCAGGTCAATACTACTAATGGAGACTTTGTTTTTGATGTTCAAGAAGCATATATTATTGAGAATGGAGAGGTAAAATATCCGGTGCGGGGAGCAACCCTTATCGGTAATGGTCCCCAGGCTTTAATGGATATTGATCGGGTTGGTAAAGATCTGGGATTTGGAATTGGTGTCTGTGGCAAGGATGGACAAGGAGTGGCGGTAGGGGATGCTCAGCCTACTATTCGCATAAAAGAGCTTACGGTTGGGGGAACCTTCAGCGGCAAGGGCCCGGAAATAAGACGGATTAGCAGAAAGTAGGTGCCATGGATGGAGGAAACCCTAAGAAAAGCCGGAGAAATGACATTAGATTTAGTTCGTAAACACGGTCTGGAAGGCGAGGTATTCCTTCTGCATGACCGTGAATTAAGCATAGAATTAAGCGGGGGACAAATAGAAACCCTCAAAGAAGCTGAACAAATGGGGATGGGGTTGCGGGTCTTTAATTCCGGGAGGATGGGTTTTGCCTATAGCAGTGATCTTTCTGCACAAGCACTGGAACAAGTATTCAGCGATGCGGTGAGTATATCTGCATATACAGCGGCAGATAAATTCAACTGCTTTCCCGAAGGAGGGCTAACCTATCCGGTATTGCAGACTTATAATAAGAGTATTGCGGCTGCAGCCCTGCAAGATAAAATAGATATGGCGATGGAAGTAGAAAGAGCGGCCCGCTCTTTTGACGGCCGGGTAAAACTGGTGGAACGAGCGGGGTACGAAGATTCTGATTTTTCAACTTTAGTGATAAATAGTCGGGGTCTTTACGCATTCGGGCGGGGAAGCTATTGTGGCTTAAATATTTCGCTGGCTGCCTCTGAGGGTAATGAAACTCAGAACGGTTTTGCTTTTACGATTAAGAAAGAGATAGATTCTCTGGAGCCGCGGGCAGTGGGTGAGGAGGCGGCCATGAAAGCCGTTCGCAGCCTGCATGGCCGGACTATTCCTTCAGCACCCATGCCCTGTGTCATGGAGCCATATGTAGTCACCCGTTTTATGAGTATGCTCGCTTCCTCAGTTGAGGCTGATGCTGTACAGAAAGGTAAATCGATGCTGGCAGGGAAAGTGGGGCAGCAAATCGCTTCCCGTCATATTACCTTAATTGACGATGCTACGCATAGTGACGGAATAGCCAGTTTTCCATTTGACGGGGAAGGAGTACCCTCGCAACGGAATGTAATTATTGAGAACGGTGAATTGCAAGGATTTCTGTATGATACTTATACCGGTTTGAAAGCGGGTTTGAAGTCCAGCGGCAATGGGATAAGAGGTTCTTTTAGGAGCCTGCCGGGAGTTGGCCCTACAAACTTTATACTTAGTCCCGGAACAGTCAGTCCTGCCAGTCTGGTTGCGGATATAGAAAATGGTTTATATATCACTGATGTAATGGGGATGCATACCGCCAATCCAATCTCAGGAGATTTCTCCGTGGGAGCAGCCGGGATTATGATTGAACAGGGGCAGATGACCTATCCGGTGCGAGGGATAACCGTTGCTGGTAACTTGTTAAATCTATTGCAGGACATTGAGGCGGTGGGAAGTGATTTGCGTTTCTATGGAGGCAAAGCCGCTCCTACTATTAGACTGCAAAGCATAAGTATTGGCGGACATTAAATTTATTCAAGGCGATTACACCCAAGAAATGAATTTTACAGTGTACTAGAGGGAGGCGAGTGTTCATGACCGGGATATTATTCATAAATGGTCCTAATCTAAATATGCTTGGGGTTAGAGAAAAAGAATTCTATGGTTCTCAGACTCTGGAGGAAATCAACGCTGAATTAGGCGCTTTGGCAGCGCAGGAGGGTATCAGCGTACAATTCTACCAATCAAATCATGAAGGTGAATTGGTAGATAGAATCCAGCAGGCCTACAAACAGGCAGAATGCATCGTTATAAATCCGGGCGCATTTACTCATTATAGTATAGCTATCTACGATGCTCTGAAAACGGTGCGGATTCCGGTAATTGAAGTGCATTTGTCCAATATATATGCACGGGAAAGCTTTCGCAGCCATTCCCTCTTTTCGCCCTTGGCGGTGGGAGGTATATTCGGTCTAGGTCCCATAGGTTATAAGCTGGCTTTTTATGCAGCCTGTCAGTTAATAAAAAAGGACTAATCTGATAGAAGTGGGTGAGTACTCATTAAAGAACGTATGCATAAAATTCGCACCTACATGGAGGAAAAAGGAGTGGATGCTTTTCTGGTAACCAAATCGGAAAACATTCGTTACTTGTCCGCTTTCAGCGGAGGCAGTGATGCCAAGCTTCTTATAAGTGCCAATGAACAATATATTATTACTGATGGCAGGTACCTGGAGCAGGTAAATAGGGAATGCCCACAGTGGGAACTGATCAGGGTAAACGGGGGCAGACTTGACAGTCTCAAGCTTATTTGCGATAAATATAGTAACCTGATTGTGGAGAGTAACCATCTTACTTATGATTTATTTATCCAACTGGCAGCTCAGCTAAAGCCGCAATTGGTTCCCACAGCTAACCTTGTCGAGCAGTTTAGAGCAGTTAAAGATGAACGGGAACTAGCCCTGCTCAGACAGGCAGCGGAGATTGGAGATAAAGTTTTCACCCTTATTTGTTCGGAGATACAGGTAGGAGTAAGTGAAAGATACATTGCCAATCGCATTGCCTATATCCTCAAAGAACGAGGATGCAGCGGAGAAGCCTTTGCCACTATTGCTGTCGCCGGGGAGAATGCTTCCCTGCCGCATGGACAACCTGGAGACAGGATGTTACGACGCGGAGATATGCTGACTATGGACTTTGGTGGATTCTATCAAGGCTATGCAGGGGACATGACCAGAACTGTGGTGATAGGAGAGGCTTCTCCAAAATTGCGGAATATTTACAACCAGGTACTGGAGGCACAGGAATTGGGGGTGGCCCAAATCAGCGCTGGGGCCAGCTGTCGGGAAGTAGATCGCCGCGTCAGGCAGAGGCTGGAAAAATTCGGCCTTGATACATACTTTGTACATGGAACCGGACATGGAGTCGGTTTGGAGATTCATGAGATGCCCGGATTATCAACGAATTCAGAGGCAATTCTGGAAGAAAATATGGTGGTTACAGTTGAACCGGGAGTTTATATTCCAGGTTGGGGCGGCATCCGCATAGAGGATACCGTAATTGTTAAGAATGGGGGATGTGAGGTCATAACCCATTCAAATAAAGAACTATTAATTATATGATGGAGGGATAAAATGATCTCAGTTAATGACTTCAAGACCGGTGTTACTGTTGAGTTGGATGGTCAGGTTTATCAGGTGGTTGAATTCCAACATGTAAAGCCGGGTAAAGGCGCTGCCTTCGTAAGAGCCAAGCTGAAGAATGTAAAATCGGGGGGAGTAGTTGAGAAGACCTTCCGTGGAGGCGAAAAATTACATAGAGCGCACCTGGATAAGCGAGCCATGCAGTTCCTATATATGGATGGTGATGGCTATGTGTTTATGGATAATGATAATTATGAGCAGATTACCATCAGCCCAACTGACATGGGCGACGGGGTGAAATGGTTAATAGAGAACATGACTATACAAGTACTAATGTATAAGGAAGAAATAATGGGGATCGAGCTTCCCAATTTTGTGGAATTATTAGTAGTTGATACTGAACCCGGGGTTAAAGGGGATACCGCTACCGGTGCTTCCAAAGCGGCCAAACTGGAAAGCGGTGCGAGTGTACAGGTGCCTCTTTTTATTAATACTGGAGACCGTCTGCGCATCGATACCCGCGTTGGTGAGTATATGGAAAGAGCTTAATTAGAAATAATAATTTTCATGCTAAAATGAAGTTTATTTCCTCCTTTTTGAACGAATACTAATAATGCTTAAAAAACATTTTAGTTTGAAAAGGAGGATTTTACTTTGCAGGACATTACAGAGAAGGTTAGCTATCTGCAAGGCTTGAGCGAGGGGTTAAGTATAATTGAAGGGAGTCCTCAGGGCAAAATAATATCTGGGATTCTTAATGTTTTGAATGAGATAGCGGATGATATTAATATTCTCCACCAAGAATTTGCCGACCTGCGTGATTATATCGAAAGTGTGGACGATGATCTCTTGGAATTGGAAGAGAGTGTAGCGGATGAGGAGTTTGTGGAATTAGAATGCCACAATTGTGGTGAACCACTTTATGTCGAAAGCGACATTCTTGATGATGAAGATGTTATTGATGTCATTTGCCCCAATTGCAATGAAGTAGTTTTTGTCAATGATGGTTCTTTCGACCATCAACATATGCCGGTCGATGAAGAATTGGAAGTTGGTCCGTCTCAACCAAGAGCATAATACGCAGACAAAGTAAATATTCACAGATAAAGTCAGAGCGAGCAAAAAAGCACCCTTCACCCTTCATCCTTCGGGTACTACTGATGTTCGCACCCTACGGGTACTACTGGTGCATCCTTAGGGATGCGGTTAAGGTTGCTACCGGTCACAATTAAGGTTGCGGGGACAACAATGTTCGCTTTACTTACTATTATTGAATTCCAAGAGCAAGGCATTAATGAAAGCCAGTGATTGAAGCTGTATGAGGTATGGGGATACACCGGAATTACGATCTGCAGGGAGACCCTTTTCAGGGTTTCCCTTTTTTTGTGGGTAAAGGGCACGATTAATCGCATTATTAATGGCATATTTTACTGGTAAGTCCAATATTTATTAAGTGATCTTGTTATGGCCAAACCGATTTGTGGTAAGTAATTCTAAAATCATTTGTTTAAATAATCCCAACTGGCAAAGGTGGTGGAATTATAGCTGTGAGTGATGAGGAAATGATTAAAAGTGGTATTATGCCTTTTCTGTCAGCTCGTATTAAGGAAACCATGCTGAATATACCGTCTGAGTGCTTTAAAGGAATGGAGGAAATCCGTTTGCGCTGTGGGCAGCCTTTAGTTCTCAAAATTGGTGACAGGGACTGTACCCTGGATGAGTGCGGCCAGTTACAGGAAGTTTTAAGCCGTGGTTATATTGTTGGTGCCGAAGATATCTATCGCAGCATTGCTGCTATCAGCGAAAATTCTCTGTATGCTTTTGAGGACGAAATAAGCCGGGGATTCATTACTATTCCGGGAGGACACCGAGTGGGTCTGGCCGGGCAGATAGTTCAAAGCGGTTCGGAAATAAAAACCATCAAGGATTTCTCAGGAATCGCTTTTAGAATTGCCAGAGAGGTTAAGGACTGCTCCCAAAGGATTATGGGTCTTATTTATCCATGTGATCTGGAACCTGTAAATACTCTTTTCATATCGGCACCTCGTTGTGGCAAAACGACAATTTTGCGGGATGTTGCCCGCCATCTTTCGCAGGGAACCAAGCGAGGCCGGGGGTGTAACGTAACAGTTGTAGACGAGCGCTCGGAGCTGGCTGGAACTTATCAAGGCAGAGCTCAGATGGACCTGGGACCTCGTACCGATGTTCTGGATTCCTGTCCTAAAGCTAGAGGAATGATCATGGCGATACGTTCTCTCGCCCCGCATGTACTGATTACCGATGAGATTGGCCGGCATGAAGATATTGAAGCCATACAGGAATGTGTAAATGCCGGAGTAGCTGTGATTACCAGTGTGCACGCTCGCAACATTGAAGAAGTTCAGAAACGTCCGGTATTGCGTGAGCTGTTGGCCACGCATGCCTTCGAAAATCTAATTGTTCTATCCAGACGCCACGGGCCAGGAACGATTGAACAAATAGTCAGGTGGGATGAATTATGCTGTGGTTAAAGACTCTGGGAGTAGTTTTAGTGGTTTCCGGATTTGGCAGCTACGGTTTAATGGGTGCCCGTAGTATGGACCAGAGAGTGGAACAGATTAAAAACATCCGTTTAGCTATGCGCTTCCTGGAAAAAGAGATTACCTATTTACATACTCCTCTGCCTCTGGCGATGGTACGCGCAGCACAATGCATACCGGCACCTGCCAGCCGCCTTTTTGAAGATTGCAGCCAAACTCTACAGGACAGGCAGGGAATAACCATAAATGAAGCCTGGTCGCAAAGCCTGGAGAAAATCCGGCAGAAATCTGACCTGAGTAATGGTGATATAACGGTTCTGCAGGCTGTTTCCTCGCAAATGGGAATGTCAGGAGCGGAGGAGCAAAAAAAGCTATTCACTATGATTCAGGAGCACCTGAATATTCAGGAAGAAAGGGCTCGGAGTGAGGCGGAATCGGGGCGCAAGCTGAGGTCATATGGTGGTTTTATACTCGGTGCCACAGTGGTTCTGTTATTGTTATAAACCATATAACCAAGGAGAAATTTTTAACATACAGTACTCAACCATAACGACTCTTAATATAGATGTTAAGTCCAAGTACAAAGGTGTGGTGTTAAGTATTTTACCAGGATCATAGATTGGGAGGGGAAGCGGGATGAATATTGATGTACTCTTTCGGATAGCCGGTATAGGCATATTAATATCTGTATTGTGTATCGTCCTTAAACAAGCCCAGAAACAGGAGCAGGCAGAAATGTTAACTCTTGCCGGAGTAGTAATAGTACTCATTATGGTGGTGCAGCTAATGAACCAGCTCTTCACTACGGTACGTTCGGTATTTAATCTCTAGACAAGCCGCAGTACGGAAGGGGAGATGGAAATGGAAATCGCTCAAATTATAGGACTAGCCTTAATAACCACCATTTTTCTTCTGGTGCTGAGGCAGGAGAAGCCGGTCATGGCGCTGCTGCTGAGTCTGGTATTCGGCCTCCTTATATTTATCTCAATGATGGGGAAGCTGGAGTCCATAATTGACGTTATGAAGGAACTCACCAGACGAGCAGGGATAAACAACTTCTTCCTGGCAACCATTCTAAAGATTATGGGGGTGGCCTATTTAGGGGAGTTTGCAGCGGTAATCTGCCAGGATGCGGGGGAGCAAGCGGTAGCTAAAAAAGTTGAATTTGCTGCCAAAATAATTATAGCTGTGCTGGCATTGCCTATCCTTGTGGCCATACTGGAATCACTAATGGAACTCATGCCAGGATAATAATTAGATAAGCGAGTTGTTGCAGGTGAATAAATTATCAATAGTTTTAATTATGCTGCTTATGGTGTTATTCCTGCCGGAATATGCCGCAGCCGCCCCCGTCGATGACAGTGAGGCGGTGTTTTCTATGCAGGACACCATGGAAAATTTGGATATGCAGTCGTTGGAAGAGTTCAAGACCCGTATGGAAGGGGAAGAGAATCTCTTTCTGCAAAACAAATCGGTGAAAGAATGGATGGCTGATTTTGCGACAGGCAACTGGAAGCTTGATTTTAGACAGGTAACAGAGGGTTTGAGCCGTTTCCTATTCAAAGAAGTAGCAGCCAATTCGAGTCTCTTGTCAAAGTTACTCATCTTATCAGTATTAGCAGCTTTGCTGATTAATCTGCAGAGTTCCTTCGCTTCGGGAGTGGGTAAGATATCTTATATGGTTTGTTTCTTGGCATTATGTGCTCTGGCCCTGGGATCATTTAAGGTTGCTTTGAGTATTGGGCACCAGACCATAGACAATATGTCCGATTTTATGGTAAGTATGCTGCCGCCGATGATGATGCTGGTGGCTGGTCTGGGTAATGTAAACGCCTCAGCTATGCTTTTTCCCATACTCATGACTGCAGCTTCTGCCTTTGCCAATGCAATCAAGCTCATAGTATTTCCCTTAATAATTATGTCGGCCTTGCTGAGTCTAGCCAACCACATTTCAGAAACCGTAAAGGTTGAGAGGATGGCCAAGTTCTGCTCCCAGGTTGCCCAAATATCTTTAGGGTTCTTCCTAACCATATTTGTGGGTATAGTTACCCTGAGAGCCCTTTATGCGTCGGTTCTGGACAAAGTGGCTTTGCGGACCACTCGGTTTATTACCGATAACGCCATCCCCATCGTAGGTAAAATGGTGGGTGATACGGTGGAAGTAGCAGCTGGATATGTGGTGATGCTGAAAGATGCTCTTGGGATTTTCGGGGTTTTGATTATTCTGGGTATAGTCATTTTTCCTTTATTGAAGATAGCAGCTCTGGCACTAATATATAAGCTGGTAGGAGCGATCGTTGAACCGATGGGTGATGCTAAAACTGCAGCTATTCTAGAGGTAATGAGCACCCACTTGATGATGCTGCTAGCGGCAACGGCTTCAGTTGGATTTATGTTCTTTATTATGATCACCATTATAGCGGGCTTATCCAACAACCTTACCATGCTGCGCTGAGGAGGGATCGAATGGACGTAATAGCAGAAATAGTCAAAAACCTTCTGGTGATAATCATAATGTCCAGCTTTCTTGAAATCATGCTCCCTGATGGAAACATTAAGCCTTTTGTAAGATTTGCCATTGGTCTATTTATATTAATTGCGATTTTGAACCCCACTCTGGCCTATATATATGATGACAAAAATTTTCAGATTTCCGTTTGGGATGAACATGTTGATCCCAAAACCACTCAAGCAATAACCACGGGCAGTCAGAAGATACAGAACCAGATTAATGGCCAAAGTAACACAATAATAAAAGAAAAATTGGAAGGACAAATATCGGCTGTCGCTATTTTGGTACCCGGGGTCGATGATGTCCATACTGAAATAACGCTGAGTAAGGATGGCAATCCGCAAAAACTCAAACTTATGGTGAGACCCGGAGCCAATCAAAACGCTGATGAAGTCAGTCAGGTTAATGTCTTTTCAAGGTCTGCCGAAGAAAAAAGCAGTGCCGAACGTGATGAAATTCAGCGCAAGATATTACAGGTGATGAGTAATCTATATGGTCTAAAAGGCAAAAATGTAGAAATAATTTTTGAGGGAGGTTAAAAAGGTGTTGGATGAATGGAAGAGAAAAATCTTGGATAATTCTGAACAGGGTCTTTGGGGCAGCTGGGGTAAAAGAAGCAGATACTTGATAGTTGCCGTGGTATGTCTAGGTCTTCTGACCCTTATATGGCCACCGAGTAATAGTTCATCCCCGGAGACAGCAACCCCAGAAAGCCTGTCTAACGAGGGGGTGGCTTTGGCCAAGGCTAACCTGGCCGGAGAACTGGAGAATATTTTATCTCAAATTGAGGGAGCCGGAAAAGTTCAGGTTAGTATTACCCTTAGCTCGGATGGGTTGAAAAGTTATGCTCGCAATACCAAGGATGACCGCAGGGAAACAGCAGAAATAGATAAAACTGGCGTCGATAGGAACATTAAAGAGGAGAATCAGAGCAGCGACATAGCCTTATCCGGAGGAGCTGCGCTACTAATTGAGGAAAGTGCTCCGGAAATTGTGGGGGTACTTGTGGTTGCGGAAGGGGCACAAAACAGCAAGGTTAAGGAACAGCTTACCGACGCCACCACTACCCTTTTAAACATTTCGCCATACCAGGTGCGCGTTGTAGCTCGGAAAGGAGAAATGCAATGATTATCAGCGTGAATAGGGTTAAGCTGCTGGCAATTATTTCAGCCATAATTATCATTCCTTTTATAGGCATTAATCTCATAAATAACTACATGTCCGCGCCTACAAGTAAAATGATAGTTGAAACGACCGAGGGAAGCGGCCTAATAGTGCCTAACCAGGCCATAACTGAAGTAAAGGAAAGCGGTTTGCTGGCGGAGTATCGCATCGAAAGAGAAAGGATTCGCAGCAAAGAACTGACGCTGCTTAAGGAAATCACTAACAATACAGCGGGTACTCCCAAGGCTCGCGAGGCTGCATATGTTAAGTTGGTGAATCTGGTGGATCGTGAGGAAAAGGAAATGCAAGCAGAAGCCATAATCAAGTCCCAGGGTTTTGGAGACTGCGTGGTAGTTGTTACCGAAGGCAATACCACGGTAATGGTGGAAGGAAATAGTCTCGCGGCAGCGGAACAGGAAGCTATAAGAAAAACCGTCAGTATGGCTACCGGAAGTACTGATAAAACCATCTCGGTGGTTAAACTCCAATCGCCCCAGAAATAGTGGATTTGTATATATCCCCTAAAAACATTGAAAAAAATGGCTTTTATTCATATAATGAGAACATCGCAGTATTAATAACGTGCTCAGGTCACAGGACCTGAGTATGTTTTGTATAAGGACATTGCAGTGTATTTGGATTTGTTTTATTACTGGGGGTGCGAAATGAGTAAGATTAGGATTACCGATACCAGCCTGCGAGATGGCCATCAGAGTCTTTGGGCAACCCGAATGACGACTGAGGACATGGGGCCGGTTTTAGATAAGTTGGATGATATCGGTTATCATTCTCTGGAAGTATGGGGAGGAGCTACCTTTGATGTTTGTATCCGCTACCTAATGGAAGATCCATGGGAAAGGCTCAGGTTCATTAAGCAACATATTCATAAAACTAAGCTGCAGATGTTACTGCGGGGCCAATCTCTAGTAGGCTATGCTCATTATCCAGACGATGTAGTGGAGAAGTTTGTTGAGAAAGCTGCAGAAAATGGGATTGATATATTCAGGGTATTTGATGCCTTAAATGACATCCGCAATCTTGAAACCTGTATGCGGGCAGCTAAAAAAACTGGCAAACACGTGCAGGCGTGTCTAGTATATACGACCAGTCCGGTACATACTCTGGATCATTTTGTGGAAACAGCGCTTGAGCTTAAAGCTATGGGGGCAGACTCGATTTGCATAAAGGATATGGCTGGTTTATTATCACCATATATCTCTTATGAATTAGTCAAATTATTGAAAGAAAAGGTGGAGCTTCCCATCCAGCTTCACACTCATTACATTGGGGGATTGGCCGTCGTGTCATGTATTAAGGCCGCTGAAGCAGGGGTTGATATTATTGATGCCGCCAGCGTTCCCATGGCATTTGGATCTTCTCAGCCTCCGGTGGAGACGATTGTAAGGGCTCTGCAGGGATCAGAATGGGATACCGGGTTGAATATGCACGATTTGTTTGAGATTGCCACTCATTTTGAGCAGATTCGCACCCATAAAGGCTTTGAAAGAGGCGTTACCAAGATATCTGATATGAAGGTTTTCGAACACCAGGTTCCCGGAGGTATGATTTCCAACTTTGTAAACCAGTTAGAGGAACAAAAAGCTTCCAATCGTCTGGATGAGGTCCTGGAAGAGATACCTAAAGTCAGACACGATCTGGGTTATCCTCCTCTGGTTACTCCTACCAGTCAGATTATCGGGACTCAGGCTGTCTTGAACGTTTTACTGGGTGAGCGCTATAAATTATGCCCCGGGGAAGTAAAGGATTACGTACGCGGACTGTATGGCAAACCTCCTGCACCAATTGAAAAAGCTATAAGTTCCAAGATAATTGGGGACAATTACATTATTACGGTACGTCCCGCGGATTTGCTCAAACCAGGTTGGGAAAAGGGTAAACGGGATATGGAGGCTATTTCGGATAAGGACGAGGATGTTCTTACCTATCTTTTATTCCCGCAGGTTGCTTTAAAATTCTTCGAATACATGAGATTGCGGGCCAGTGAAGATATCCCTCAGATCCTGCCGGGGGATGAAGTGAGTCAAGAGATAATAGACCCTCAGGAAGAGACCGTCCCTAGAAAGGTTCCAATAATTAAGAAGACGCCGAATATCAGGGGAGATGAAGAGATGAATTTGGAAGAAATACGCGAATTGATAATGCTGCTGGAGCGGAGTACAATTTTCGAGTTGGAACTACAAAAAGATGATTTCAAGATAAGCCTGCGGAAGGCAGCCAAACTTAATACTGAACCTGAACCTAACCGTGTCAATGCCACCGTGATCAGCCGACCCACCTTGGAAGATACAGTTGTGACACCAATAGATGAAAATATTGTAAGTGTCAATGCTCCTATGGTAGGAACATTTTATGGGTCACCATCACCCGAAGCCGAACCTTATGTCAAGATAGGTCAACATGTTACTAAAGGGCAGACTCTCTGTATCTTGGAAGCCATGAAATTGATGAATGAGATTAAATCAGAATTTGATGGAACCATTATGAACATAGCTGTAGAAAATGCTGAAGCTATTGAATATGATCAGATGTTGTTCCTGATAAAAAAAGACTAGGGGTGGTTATTTGTTTGCCAAGGTCTTAATTGCCAACCGGGGCGAGATTGCCCTGCGGGTTATTAGAGCCTGCCAGGAGTTGAACATATCTACAGTGGCGGTTTACTCCCAGGCAGATAAAGACAACTTGCATGTTAAAATGGCTGATGAAGCCATATGTATTGGTGGTGCACCTGCGAATCAAAGTTATTTGCACATTTCCAATATACTGGCGGCAGCTCTAAATTCCGGAGCTGAGGCCATACATCCGGGCTATGGGTTTCTGGCCGAAAATGCATATTTTGCGGAGTTATGTGAGACTAATAAAATAAAGTTCATTGGCCCCACAGCTGGAGTCATCGATTTATTAGGGGATAAGGTTAAGGCCAAAGAGTTGGTTAAGCAAGTCGGTGTAGCTGTAGTACCGGGCAGCGATGGGGCGGCAGGAGCATTCGAAGAGACGGTCCAGCTGGCCGAAACTATAGGATACCCGGTAATTATTAAAGCCTCAGCCGGAGGGGGCGGACGCGGGATGCGGCTAGCCCATAGTAAATCAGCCTTAAAAGAAGCCCTAGGGATGGCCAAGATGGAGGCGGGGGCAGCCTTTGGTAATGATGAAGTCTATATTGAAAAGTATATAGAGGAGCCGCGGCATATAGAGATTCAGATTTTAGGTGATGAATACGGCAATATAATCCATCTGGGGGAAAGAGATTGTTCGCTGCAGAGGCGCCATCAAAAACTTCTGGAGGAATCTCCCTCGGCATTTGTTGATTCAGAATTAAGAGCTCAGATGGGGGCAACAGCAGTTAAAGCGGCTGCCGCTGCCAACTACTCAAGTGCCGGTACGGTAGAGTTCCTGGTAGATAAGCACAAAAATTTCTATTTTATTGAGATGAATACCCGAGTGCAAGTGGAACATCCGGTTACCGAAATGGTCACCGGCATTGATATTATAAAAGAGCAGATACGTATTGCGGCTGGAGAGAAACTAAAATATGTACAGGAAGATATAAAAATAAACGGGTGGGCAATTGAATGCAGGATTAATGCGGAAGATCCTGATAATGATTTTCGTCCCTCACCCGGGCTGGTTGCTCAGTATCTGCCGCCCGGAGGACCTGGAGTACGTGTGGATTCTTGTGTTTATACCGGATATAACATACCCCCTTATTACGACTCAATGGTAGCCAAGTTAATAGTCTGGGGACGGGATCGGGAAGAAGCTATTGCTAGAATGAGGAGAGCTCTGCACGAATTTACGGTTACTAACGTTGCTACTACCATTCCATTTCATTTAAGAGTATTGGATAATGCATTTTTCCAAAAAGGCGAGGTTTATACTAATTTTATTCAAAGACGTATGAACAATGTTTAGTTAAAATGGCTTAAGGAGAAATAGAAACATTGATAAAAGCTGTTATTGTCTGGTAAAATAACAGCATAATAAAAGCGGAGGTGGAAGGAATGGAAAATAATAAACCGGAAATCCCCAATGATTTAGGTGTAATTCGTATTGCTGACGAGGTCGTCTCTACGGTTGCCGGTCTGGCAGCAGTGGAAGTTGAAGGTGTCGCCTCCATGAGCGGTGGCTGGGGTACTGATCTGGTAGAAAAATTAGGTAAGAGAAATCTGGGCAAAGGCATAAAAGTAGACGCTACTGGGGAAAAAACTATTATAGATATATTTATAGTAATTGAATTTGGTTATGCTATACCCAAGGTAGCTGAAAACGTGCAGAAGGAAGTTAAAGTAGCGGTTGAATCCATGACAGGATTAACGGTTGCTGCCGTAAATGTGCATGTTGTATCAGTTATGACCAAAAAAACCCCTGGTGAGGAAGTTGAAGGGCTGTCTGACAATCAGGCGGATTAGCCTATTGCGAGATTATAATGATAACCCCCCTGTATCGACAGACCGAGCAAAATAGTTCAAGAGCAAGGCATTAATGAAAGCCCGTGATTGAGGCGTACATATGGTACGTCGATTGAACGGGTTTTCGTTAATAACGCCGCTATTGGGCTTTTTTGACGGCCTGAGGGGGTTATCTGTATTGTTGATATTGGAAAGGAGGCGTAAAAATGCCATTAATGGGGCGTTTGGTTATATTTATCTACAACCTTTTAATGTTGGCAATTGCCGGTGCCGTAATTGCAGTATCCATGGGATGGAATTATCCTCTGGCCTATCTGAATACGGCCACATCGACTCCGGCTAATCAACTAATAATGGGGACGATAGGTATTGTAGCGGCAATGATGGCCCTTTTTATGCTAATGTGGGGATTGAAGACGTCACCGCGTATTGATGCTATCATGGTGGAAAAGGGTGTAAGTGGTGAAATTTCAATCAGTATCGCTGCTGCCAAGGCAATTATTATGAGGGCGGTCCGTCAGGTAGAAGGGGTCAAGGAACTAAAGCCGGCTGTAATCCCAACTCCCGAAGGAATTACCGTAAAATTACATACTATGCTTAATCCTGATCATAGTGTACCCGAAACTGCCCAAATACTTCAGTGTGTGGTAAGAGAGCATTTAGAGAAAACTGGAGGTCTTCAAGTTGCTGAGATCAAGGTGTTAGTTGATGAGTTTAACGCAGGCAGCAGCAAATAAGGAGGCATTATGTTAGATAAAGTAATAGTTTATATTTTGACCGAGCACCGGGGGAAAACTCTTGGTGTAACGCTTGGATTATTAGCCAGTATCCTATATATTAATTTTGGTTTCTGGCGGACCATTCTGGTAGGTGTATTTATATTTGTAGGTTACCAGATCGGTAAAAAACTTGATGATAATACTGATTTGGAGTTTTGGATGAAGGATCTGTTTAAACCCAAAAAATAGTCAGATTAAGGAAGGGAGATCAATTTGAGCAGACGCAAAGCGCGTGAACTTGCTTTTAAGGTTATGTTTCAAGTAGACCAGGTTAACGCCGAACCCCGCCAAGCATTCAACTATCTTCAGGATGAAACGCCTTTATCGGAAAAGGACAGTGAATTCGCCTGGACTTTAATTGAAGGCATAATCGATAAAATGAAAGATATAGATGTCATTATTTCCAGCTTTTCTAAAGATTGGACTGTACAAAGAATGTCATCCGTTGATCGTAATCTATTACGTCTGGCCAGTTATGAGATTCTATACCTAAATAACGCTCAGGCAGTAGTGGCAATAGATGAGGCAATTGAAATATCCAAGCGCTACAGCGAACCAGCGTCGGTTGGTTTCATTAATGCCATATTGGATAAGATTCGAGAAGATAAAACATAGAAGAGATCAATCAAAAAAGATGGTACTTGAAGGGAAACCATCCTTTTTTGTTTATTCAACTATTCCAATTGACAGTTGAGTTGCGTAAGACTTGAGTCAATCATGACGCTTTGCTCCGCTGTCACCCTATGGGTACTTCCCCCTACGGGGACTCCTGATGTGTACTTTGTTCACAATTAAGGTTGCACCCAGCGGGTACTACTGATGCACCGAAGGTGCAATTAAGGTTGTTGCTTGACCAAAGCGTCATGCTCGCCTCAAGTCATGTGGTAAAGTTGAGTTTCTTACAAATAAGCGCAGGTGTATTAATAAAATAAAATATGTGAGGTATAAGTATGGAAATTATTAGCGGCAAAACAATAGCGGATGAAATAAGAGCAGATTTAAAAGCGGCTAATACCAAGGCAGGAGTGTCGCCTTGTCTGGCAGTCATAGACATAGGTGAAAATAAAGAGAATGCCCTTTATATAAACTTAAAAAAGAACGCAGTTGAATCCATTGGAGGGCGCACCAGGATAATCAAGCTGGCTGCTGATGTGAGTCGGCAAGAAGTCCTGAATGTGATTAAGGAAGCGAATCAGGATCAGGATGTGAATGGGATATTACTGCAGCTGCCCCTGCCTGAATCGTTGGAGCCCTACCGGCAAGATTTCCTGGAAGCTATATTGCCGCATAAGGATGTGGACGGATTTAATCCCCACAATCGTGGTCTATTAATGGGGGCTGAACCATATTTTATCAGTTGTGCTGCCATGGCGTGTATGGATATCAGCCGCCGGTATATGAGTCCCTTGTCCGGCAAGAAGGTTCTGCTGGTTGGGGATTCTTTCGATGTCATTCAACCTCTGGCCCTAATGTATATAAAAGAAGCTTGCCATGTTACGGTGGCTCCACAATACCACCCATCCTCCATAAAGGATATGGATATTGCCGTTGTCGAAAACGGAGCTCCCCTGATAGTTAACCAGGAAGGGGTAAAAGAGGGTGCACTGCTGATCGATGCTGGCTTTCACTGGCATGAGGATCGTGTATGTGGCAATATAGACAAGAATGCAATTGTGGAGGTGGGGGGATATCTCCTGCCAGTGCCAGGTGGAATGGGACCCCTTTTGATCGCCTCATTAATGGAAAATCTTAGCCGAGCCGCCCAGAAGGTATAGAGGGGACCTGATCTGTGGAAGATTATATTACAGTAGGTATGTTAAATTCATATATTACCCGTTTGCTCGATCACGATACCAGACTGCAGGACTTTTGGCTGAAAGGGGAAATATCCGGTTTTCGTTTATATCAACAATCCGGACATATCTATTTCACCCTTAAAGACAAAGAAGCATCCGTAAGCTGCGTAATGTTTAAGAGCAAAGGCCAGCAACTTAACTTTAAACCGGAGGAAGGTATGGAAGTTCTGCTGCGTGGTTACGTTTCAGTTTTTGCAAGGCAGGGGAAATATCAGGTCTATGTAGAAGAAATGCAGCCTTACGGTACCGGCGGACTATTTCTATATCTAGAGAAATTGAAGGCACGTCTGGCGGCAGAAGGCTATTTTGCCTTGGAAAAGAAAAAAAGAATACCCCGAATAGTTCACCGAGTAGGGGTAGTGACCTCCCAGGATGGTGCGGCGCTGCAGGATATCTTGAGGGTAATCAGACAGCGTCATCCTGGGGTAGAAGTAATAATAGCACATAGTTCCGTACAAGGAACTGAAGCTCCTCGGGAATTGGCTCAGGGAATTCAGATCCTGAATGAATATGGGGAAGTGGATGTAATCATTGTGGGCCGAGGTGGAGGATCACTGGAAGATTTGATGGCATTCAACAGTGAGGAACTGGTTTATGCTATTTTTAATTCTCGAATCCCAATCATTTCCGGGGTGGGTCATGAGGTTGATTTCAGCCTTAGTGATCTGACTGCCGACCTTAGAGCCGCCACCCCTACCCAGGCCGCCCAGTTGGCGGTGCCCGACTACAGTCTCCTCCAAAAGGAGGTGCACAGTCTGAGCCATAGAATGGTGCGCTTCATGCAGCGGAACCTATCCAATCATGAAGAGCGGCTGGATAGAAGCATGATGAAAAAGGTATGGCGGGAACCGGCAATACTTTTGCAGAAGAAGCAGGAGAGCCTGGCGGAAACACAAAAAAGACTGAAAAGATCTATGGAAGAGAGAATAAAAGAGAAAAGCCATGATCTGGCACTGGCTGCCGCAGGACTCGATAATTTAAGTCCTTTGAAGGTAATGACGAGAGGTTATGCAATTCTGACTAAAGATAAGCGAGTTGTCAAAGATGTGACTGACATTGAGATTGGAGATGAGTTGCAGGCAGATCTAGCTAATGGCCGACTGCAATTGTTGATAAAGGGCAAGGAGAAGATAAAAGATGGAAAACATAAATTTTGATATCGCCTTGGCAAGACTGGAAGATATAGTAGAACAGTTGGAATCCGCGCACCTTGCTCTGGAAGCCAGTCTGGCTCTTTTCGAAGAAGGAGTAAAACTGTCACTATACTGCCAGAAAGAATTGAAAAAAACGGACGGAAAAGTTCAAAGGCTGTTTAAGAAATTGAATGGTGAATTAGAACTGGTAGAGTTAGAAGTATAGTGAATTTAAGGGAAAGGACCTTTGCCATGAGTTTTAACCCTGATGTTTTTGGAAGTGAATTAAGGAAACGCAAAGAATACATAGACAATTGTTTGGAAAAATATTTGGGGGGCCCACCTGCTAACCCGCCGGTCATTCATCAGGCCATGTATTATGCAGTTATGAATGGGGGGAAAAGGCTGCGGCCGATATTGGTGTTGGAAGGAACCGCCATAGCTGGAGGAAGAGCTGAGAGGGTGTTGCCCACGGCTTGTGCTATTGAGATGATCCATTCCTATTCATTGGTTCATGATGACCTCCCGGCTATGGATGACGATGATTTTCGGCGGGGTAAGCCTACTTGCCATCGGGTATTCGGGGAGGCCAATGCTATCCTCGCCGGGGATGCATTATTAACTGCGGCATTTGAATTAATGGCCGATAATGCTGAGATTGATGGGGTTGAATTAAGAGATGTAATTAGAGTTATCCGCGAGGTTGCTCAGGCAGTTGGCAGTAAGGGCATGATAGGCGGACAGGTGATGGATTTAGCAGGCGAAGAACCGGGGAAACCTTTGGATCTGAGTGTAATGCATGGACTAAAAACAGGTGAGCTTTTCAAGGCATCTCTGCGAGTAGGAGCGATTCTAAGTCAGCTCAGTAATGACGGACTGGAGGCCCTAACTCAGTTTGCATGCCATTTTGGTCTGGCCTTTCAGATTACCGATGATATACTTGATGTTTGCGGTGACCAATCCTTGATTGGAAAGCCGGTTGGCAGCGATGCAAAGAATGTCCGTACTACCTATACCAGTCTATACGGATTGGAGGGAGCCAAAACCAAGGCCCAGCAAAGTGTCGAAGCCTGCTTGGACAGCTTGAGCATATTTGCTGCTGAAGCAAATTTTTTGCGTGATCTGGCCAGGTTTACCCTGTGTAGAACATCTTAAAAGGAGCAAGTAAAAAAGGGACTGTTCTATTTCAGGGGAAACAAGGGAAACGACAGAACTGTCCCTTGTTTCCCACCCTTGTATATTTACCTTGTTTGTTCATCTTTGGCGATCAGCACCAGGCATTTCACATGTTGAAGGATATAATTGGAAACACTCCCAATAAAGAACCTGTTAACAACCGTCCGATTATGGGAACCTACAGAAATTAGATCTATGCCTTTATCCTCGGCAAATTGGCAAATCACTCTACCGGGACTCCCGTCCAGGATTTCAGTGTGGACAGGGATGTTAGCCTCCTGAACCCTGGCAGCTGCCTCGGCCAGGATTTTTTCCAGATGGGCATGGCTGTTTTCCTGAAGATAATTAATAATTGCGGTGTTATCCGGATAGATACCATCCAGGGCAATAGTACCCTGATAAACTATGGGTAGGGCATAAGCCGCAACCAGATAAATCTCCGCCCCCGAATTGGCGGCAATTTCAATCGCTGCATCCAGAGCCTTTTTGGCCTGGTTTCCATCATCATAAGCGACCAGTATTTTCTTTATCATAATAATCCCTCCCTTATGCATTCTATTATCAACTTGTGCGAAGTATCAGTATGTATCTTTAGTTTAGACATAATTGCTGCGACTGTAAAGAAATGACCTCAACGTGATGACAGGATTAGGGACAGGGGGGACAGGTTCATTGTCCCATTACGGAAGATCCAAGAATGGGGAAAATGAACCTGTCCCCCCTGTCCCTAATTTTCGTTATTTGATTAAGGGAAGTTAGTACAAAAAAGACCCCGAAGGGTCTTTTTCATTAAGTAAATACTAGCTGCATATTTGGAGGAGCAGAGCGTATCTGATCAATACCATGATCTACCTGCCAATTCAAGTTTTCTACAAATTAGTCATTATTCCTTTTTCATAGCCATCATGGTGGTTTGATACTCAATTACCTGCTCGCCACGCTGATTATAGGTCTTGTTTTTGTATATAAATAAGTTCATCTTGGGATTTTTTGTAGGACGAAAATCAACTACTTCTGCGTCGGCTGTAAGGGTATCACCAAAAAGCACCGGTTTAGTGATTTTCACATTGTCTACGCCAATATAAGCATAGATTTCATACCCATCTTTGGCCAACAGTTCGGCGATATTGTCGGCGTGATGAACCAGTCCGTCCGCGACCGTAAAAATAATAGGACCAGCCAGCGAACGTTCCTTAAACCAAGTATTTTTGGCATACTCCGAATTACTGTGAACTGCCATATTGAACCAAGTGAGTTGGTGCAAGATAGAAAAGTCCCCTACATCAAGTGTCCGGCTAACTCTACAAGGAATTTTGGTACCAGCTACTACATTACTCATAACCTAGACCCCTCCTTATTATTAGTTATTCTTACCCCCTTTGGGGGAGTACAGAACAAAAAACCACACCCTTTAATCTCTATTAAGCCTTTACGTCGACGACCAAATGACCGTACACATTTCCGGCTAGGATGTCCTGAATAGTGTCGGACTTCATTCTTTATTTATACTACTAATTCAATGAATTAAGCAACTTCCATGCCAAAAAATAAAAACTGGACCTACCCCAAAATTATGGGTAAAGCACAATTAGTATTAATTTCTTTTCTATTAATTATTGCGCGATTGCAACATGAAAAGATTGTCTGATCATTGTGATCACGCAATATCTGATAAAAAGAATGCCATAATATTAAATTTATTGAGTCCTTTTTGGAGGTTTTTTACGTTGTTTTATATAATAGGGTCAGAACTTATCATAAATACTATGAAAATCGATGACAAGACGAATTGAATTTTTGTTGCATAATTGCAGTTTTAATTGCATGCATGCAACAAGAAGGGAGCAGGGGAGAGAATTCCTGATTCCTTTATAATCAAATCCAAAGATTTGCTTGGCGAAAGAGCAACAATGGCATTTACCACGTCATGTTTAGGGGAATAGAAGGTTCAACCCAAATGATAATTGCACGGGTAACCGGATTAGTCAAAACATAGTTTTGGGATTAGCTAAGGCCAAAAAACGTCCCCGGGCTTCTGGTACGTTTACAGATTTCTCTGCTTTCGAGTTTAGGTAGAATTTCTTTATTTAGCTCGTATTTATTATGGTTTAGATAATTATACTAGATATAGTCCAATTTACTGAAAGGAGAGTTTTAGATGCAGGCTAGTGACAATCGCAGGTTTTATCCGGCTATTACTGATATACCCATACAATTCAGGCTTGAAGGTCACAGAGATGAAGCCCAATATTTGATTGATGGAGAAATATTCAAGTGTGCAGACAGCACGAATGTATATTCACCAATATGTTATAAAGAGGTAACCGTTGCAGAACGATATAGAGTCGGCCGTTCTCCTATGTTGGGGGAAGAAGATGCCATGCGGGCTTTAACGGCTGCCGAGAAAGCTTATGCCTCAGGTATGGGAGAGTGGCCGCAGATGCCTGTTAATGAACGCATTAAGCATGTACAGGAATTTGCGAGGCGTATATTTGATAAAGGCCAAGAGTTTGCTCTTCTGGAAATGTGGGAGATAGCCAAGAGTTATAACAGTTGTCAGGATGAGTTCAAAAGAACAGTTGAGTATATTCGTGATACGATTGACCGTTTGGGTGAATTGGATGATGCTTCCAATTCGATAAAAAAAATAGAGGGGTTTATTGCTCAGATTCGACGCTGTCCCTTGGGAATCAGTCTTATTATGGGACCTTTTAATTACCCGCTGAATGAGACTTTTGCTATGCTCCTGCCAGCATTAATCATGGGAAATACGGCAGTCGTTAAAATGCCCAGATACGGCTCTGTGTGTCAAGAAACCTTGTTTGAGGCTTTTGCCGCCGCGTTTCCAGCTGGAGTCGTAAACATTATCAATGGAGACGGACCGACCATAATTACACCTATCTTAAAAACTGGTTCCATTGCGGCCTTGGGCTTTATTGGTTCTACGGCTGTAGCCAGGAAATTGGTGGCCCAGCATCCATACAACAATCGTCTGAGGACAATCCTTGGCCTGGAGGCAAAAAACCCTGCTTTTATATTCCCGGATTGTGACTTGAAACTGGCGGTGAAAGAATGTGTTAATGGAGCCCTCGAGTTTAATGGGCAGCGTTGTACTGCCATCAAACATATTTGGGTTCACCATGATATAGTCGATAAGTTTTTGAGTGAATTGAACCTGGAACTTGCTAAGGTAAAATGTGGTATGCCATGGGAAGATGGGGTAATGATTACCCCTCTGGCTGAAGATAACAAATGTGAACAGTTGACGAGCTGGATCGATGATGCTGTGGCCAAAGGTGCACATATTGTGAATGCGGGTGGAGGCAGATTTGCCGGCAACTTGTTTAAGCCAACGGTTCTATACCCGGCAGCCAGTGATATGGAGATATACAATTTAGAACAATTTGGACCGATAATTCCGGTAAGCTCATTCTCAACATTGGATGAAATCCTGGATTATATGTCAAAAAGCCCGGTAGGCCAACAAGCCAGCATTTTCACAAATTCGCCCCTTTATGCTGCCCCTCTGATTGATATACTGGTAAATCAGGTTTCCCGCATTAATCTTAATGCCCAATGCCGGCGCGGGCCCGACGAGCTGCCTTTCACGGGCCGTAAGGATTCAGCCGAAGGAACCCTTTCCGTTCCTGATGCCCTGCGGGCATTTTCCATTCGGGCCCTAGCAGTTGCCAATGAACAAGGACGGGAGTTATTCCTGCAAACTATCCAGAGCAATAAATCGAAATTTCTTCGGATATAGGGGACAGGTTCCTTGTCCCAGTTTTCGTTCGGTGTTTTTGATAGAGTTTAGTAGTTGGGACAAGGAACCTGTCCCCTCCTAGCTATAGGAATCGACTTCTATTGGGGGCTCCCGGTTGGTAATTGCCCCAGAGACCCTTCTGCTTGATCAAGTCAGATGGAACAAAACCACCGTGTTCCGGAGAGAATTTGTAGCGCCTGCGAAATTGAAACTTGTTCTCGGCAATGTTGATAAGCCAATTAATAAGATGATCAACCTCCTCACGGGTATTATATGGAGCCAGACTGATCCTCACCATGCCTGGTATTTGATCAAAGCGATTTTGTTCATATAAATCCAGCTGTCTTAAATCTGGCTTGATTCCCAAGAGATGGCGAACATAATTCTGAGCACAGAAACACCCGGTTCGCAAACCAATAGCTGCTTCATAACAGAGTATGGCACCCACCAGGGCGTGGGGCAGATCCGCCAGGTTAAAACTTATAACGCCAACCCGGGGCTGTGTGCCATATACCTTTACCTCTTTGATGGATTTTAGTTTTTGCAGGGTGTAATCAGTCAATGCCGATTCGGATTGGGCCAGCTCATCCATGCCCAGTTTCTCCAAATATTTTAAAGTTCGTGCCAAAGCAAATGCTCCTACAACATTAGGTGAGCCCGCTTCTTCTTTATCAGGTAGATCTGCCCAGTAAACCTGGCTGCCCATGACTAGTTTAACCGTACCACCGCCCTGATACTCAGGAGAGTGATTCATAAAAGTTTCCCGAGGACCTATTAGCACCCCTGAACCAAAAGGGGCATAGATTTTGTGACCTGAAAAAGCTAGAAAATCGATGTGATCCGAATGGGAATGGGCTTTCATGTTAAATCGTTGGTGCGGTATCAATTGGGCTCCATCGACAAGGATTTTGCAATTGTATGCATGGGCAATTCGGGCTAGCCGATGTACATCGTTAATATGGCCGGTAACGTTGGAAGCACCGCAAACGGCCAGTAACTTGATGCGGGGATGATACCTTTTAAAAAGGCTCTCTATGCTATTAAGATCGGGCTTACCCGTGACGTCTATCGGGAGATATTGGACCTGGGCTCGGGCTCGCCAGGGCAGTTCATTGGAATGGTGTTCCATACCTGTTATAAGAACAATATCCTGGGGACCTAATTGTAAGCGATAGGATAGTTTGTTTATAGCCTCGGTAGTATTTTTAACAAGGATAATGGTATCCCTGGAAAGATCCGCACCTACAAATTCCCCGATAACTTCGTGGCAATCATCATATATTTGAGAACTTAACAGGGATTTGTAGCCGGTACCTCTATGGACTCCTGAATACCAATCCAAGTAGTCTTCCATTTCTTCTAATACTGGAACCAGGGGAGGGGTGCTGGCGGCATTATCAAAATAAGTATACTTTCTTTTTCTTTTTCCCACTACCGGGACCTTTTTGCCAATTCCTTTAATATCCCGACGCAATTTAAACGCTGCTGGTTTATGTTTAAACATAATGCACTCTTTTCATACATAGTTTTATTTATACTATGTACACTAAGTAGCTAAGGTTACACCTTGTAAGGTAATTCATCCTGCTGGGTTAAATAAACAGCTGTATCTTTGCTTCAGCGGCATCTTGCAGATAAGCTTGAACATCTATTACCTCTATGCCTTTCAACAATTCTTCCACTTTAAATCCCATTATTTCCAGTGATAGCTTGCAGGCACAAAACCGAACTCCCTTTTTACGTGCTCCCTGTAAAAAATCCTGTAGATGTGGGGTGTGGTTTTCATCCATCATGGTTAATAACATGCTTTTACCTACTCCAGCCAGATTCATTTTGGAAAGCGGGAGTTTCTCTGCATTAGCTGGTGTGATCGACGAAAACATTTTTTCATAAATATTTTTGTCCTCTAGAGAGATTTTGTCTATATCTCTTACCAAGAACAATCCCCAGAAGGCGCAGAAAATCGTCACGGTCATACCCATGTCCACCGCCCCATTAGCCAAAATCATTGCGGCTAGACATTTATCGTAATCCCCGCTAAAAAGAAGAATATTTAGATGGCTTTTCGTTTCTTCAGGCATTTGGAAGTCTCCTTTCGAATATTTACTTGGTCAGTCCAATACTAGAATTTCCAGGAAAAATCATATCTATGCAGACGGCTGCCTTTTCTTTACAAGTGGATACATATTTAACTTTATGAGGGAAACAATATCAAAAAGTCCGCAAAAGGAGGTTAATGTGGTGAAGGAGACTTTTTATCAGGAGATGCGGCGGAAAGGATATTCCCGGCGTGATTTTCTTAAAATGTGCGGTATTCTTACTGCAGTTCTCGGATTGGAGGCATCTTTTGTTTCTAGGATTGCTTATGCCTTAGAAACCAAACCCCGTTTGCCAGTAATCTATTTAAGTCTGCAGGAATGCACCTGTTGTGCAGAATCATTTATTAGGACAGCCCATCCTTTATTATCTGAATTACTTCTTAATATGATATCCCTTGATTATATGGAAACTTTACAGGCTGCCTCCGGGTTCCAGGCTGAGGAAGCCAAAAAGAAGACTATGGAGGACTATAAAGGACACTATTTAGTAGTAGTGGAAGGTAGTATACCCTTAAACGATGATGGAATCTATTGCACTATTGGGGGACGGTCTGCCAAAGATATTCTGTTAGAAGCTGCTCAGAATTCCGTAGCAGTAATCGCCTATGGGTCCTGTGCAACCAACACGTGTGTGCAGGGGGCTCATCCTAATCCCACTGGCGCTGTACCTGTAAGAAATGTCGTTGGTCACGTACCAGTCATTGATGTGCCGGGTTGTCCGCCCATAGCTGAAGTTATTGCCGGAGTCATAGCTCATTATCTAACCTTTGACCGGATTCCCGAACTAACCAACCTGGGACGGCCCAAGGCTTTTTACAATCATCGTATTCATGACAACTGTAATCGCCGAGCTTTTTTCGATGCAGGAATGTTCGTGGAAAACTTTGATGATGATGGAGCCAAACAAGGCTGGTGTTTGTACAGGGTGGGCTGCAAAGGACCGACTACGTATAATGCCTGTGCTATTACCCAATGGAATAACGGAGTAAGCTACCCCATTAAATCCGGTCATCCTTGTATAGGTTGTTCGGAACCAGGGTTCTATGACAATTTCCCCATGTATGAGCGCCTGGCTCACATTCCGGTAACGGCCATGCCCTTTGAACCTGATAAGATTGGTAAGTGGATTACTGGAGTGACGGTAGCCGGGGTAGCAGCACATGGGGCAGCCACAGGCATAATAAAGAGGATGGACAAAGCACCGAGAAAAGATGAGGAGGCGGGGAAATAATCCATGGCACAAAGAATAGTAGTTGATCCAATTACCAGAATAGAAGGTCACTTGCGCATCGAAGCTGATGTTGATAATGGTAAAATAGTCAATGCCTTTAGTTCCGGAACCACTTTTCGGGGACTGGAAATAATTATGCAAGGCCGAGATCCCCGTGATGCCTGGGCTTTCGTCCAACGCATCTGCGGGGTTTGCACCCATATCCATGCTATTGCGTCTGTTCAAGCAGTGGAAGATGCCCTGGGTATTACCATACCGAAGAATGCTGACCTGATTCGTAAGATCATGACTGCTACCCAATTCGTACAGGATCATGTTATCCATTTTTATCATTTGCATGCCCTGGATTGGGTGGATGTAGTATCAGCATTGAAAGCTGATCCGAAAGCGACTTCAACCTTAGCCCAATCTATTTCCAATTATCCGAAATCTTCAGTAGGCTATTTTACTGATATACAGAATACTCTGAAGGGTTTTGTAGGCAGTGGACAGCTGGGGATTTTTGCCAATGGTTACTGGGGGCATCCAGCCTACAAATTGCCGCCGGAAGCCAACTTGATGGCGGTAGCTCATTATTTGGATGCGTTGGAATGGCAAAAGGATATCGCCCGTATACATACCATTTTTGGTGGTAAGAATCCTCATCCCAATTATTTGGTAGGAGGCATGGCCTGTACCATTAATATCGATAACGATAATACTATCAACATGGAAAGATTGGACTTGGTAGCTCGGGAGATAAACAAAGCCATTGATTTTGTCAACCAGGTGTATATTCCCGATCTATTTGCTATAGGCTCGTTTTACAAAGACTGGACTTTTGGCGGGGGCGTAAGTAATTACATGTCTTATGGCAGCCTGGCTGACGACACCACCAGAAATACCAAAGATGCAGTCTTCCCCGGCGGGGTGATACTGGACCGCAACCTCGGCCAGGTCATAGATGTGGATCCCCGCGATCCCGCCCAAATTAAAGAAGTCATTGATCATTCCTGGTACGATTACACCGGTGAAAAAGGAGGACGCCATCCCTGGGACGGCGAGACCATGGTAAAATATACCGGGCCCAAACCTCCTTATGAACAACTGGATACTACCGGCAAATATAGCTGGATTAAAACCCCGCAATGGAAGGGCAAGAGCATGGAGGTTGGCCCACTGGCAAGAATGCTGGTCGGCTATGCCCGGGGCAATGATTTGATCAAGGCCAGCGTTGATGGAGCGCTGCAAAAGCTGGGTATTGGCAAAGAGAGCCTGTTCTCCGCTATAGGCAGAACCGTGGCCAGAGGATTGGAAACCAAAATCATGGTCGAGTACCTCAAGACGACTTATGATCAATTGGTAGCCAACATTAAAGCCGGGGACAGCAAGGTTTTCGAACAAAGTAAATGGGATCCTTCCACCTGGCCTAAATCATGTCAGGGAGTAGGGTTTACTGAGGCTCCCCGGGGAGCTTTGGCCCACTATGTGAAGATCGATAACGGCAAGGTTAGTCTATATCAGGCAGTTGTACCGACTACCTGGAATGCTGCCCCTGAAGATGGTCAGGGCCAAAAAGGGCCTTATGAGGCAGCTCTAATAGGAACCCCCATGGCTGACCCCAATAAACCATTGGAAATTCAGAGGATAATTCATTCCTTTGATCCATGTATAGCCTGTGCGGCCCATATTATGGATGTTAATACCGGGGAGCCACTGAACGATTATCATTTCTTCTACTAAAGGGGGTTATTAAATTGCTTAAAAAGTCTGTTTATGTCTGGGAATCTCCAATTCGGATATATCATTGGGTTAATGTAGTATTGATACTAATCCTGGTGGCGACCGGTCTCTTTATCGGAAAGCCTATCTTTACCAGCCCTGGAGAGGCTTATGCCGTCTTTACTCTGGGCAAAGTCCGTCTCTGGCATAGTATGGCCGCATGGCTATTTATTGCCAATTTTATATATCGCTTTTACTGGGCTTTTGCAGGGAACGAGCATGCCAAGTTCAAGCCCTGGAGAAAAGGCTTTATTTCAGATGGGATCGAATCCGTAAAGTATTACCTTTTTCTCACGAAAGAGCATACTCTTCATACGGGTCATAATGTTGTCGCCCAGTTAGCCTATTTTACCGTATTGTGGATCGGCTCACTGTTTATGATTCTGAGCGGACTAGCTTTACAAGGGGAGATATTTCCTGGTGGTTTCCAGGAAAGAGCAGCCGGTTGGATGATTCCCCTGTTTGGGGGAGGCTCATATGCCCTGCGGACCTGGCACCATCTGACTACCTGGGTGTTCATAGCTTTTGTGGTGGTACATCTTTACTTGGTCTTTCGCCAGGACATTCTCGATGATGATGCTACCGTTTCTTCCATCTTTAACGGTCACAAATTTGTCATGGCGGATGGAGAGGATAACCATGAAAAACACTAGAAATTCACGACCAATAGTTATGGGCCTGGGCAACCCTTTGTTTCAGGATGAAGGCCTGGGTATACACGTGATTAACCAGCTTATGGCGGGTGATTTAGGTAAATGGGCGGAATTGATTGATGGAGGTACTGATGGGCTGTCCCTGCTGGGAGCAGTCGAAGCAACCCGTCATTTGATCGTTATTGATGCTATTGACGGAGGATTTCGTCCGGGCACTATTAAACAGCTGCAAAATGAGGAGATTTATCTTTTTGCCAGTGCCAAGCTCTCCGCTCACCAGTTGGGTTTTCAAGAAGTTCTAGCCCTAGCCCAAATGCGGGGCAGGTATCCGCAACATTTGGTGCTTATAGGAGTTCAACCACAGTCATTAGATTGGGGAACCATGCTGACTCCTGCCGTATCGAGAGCAGTGCCCCGGGTTATTGATATGGTATTTACCCAAGTTAACAATTGGGTGGCATAGTCCCCAGACCGTCAAAAAAGCCTACTCAAGGGCACAACTGGTGTTCGCTTTGCGAACCAATAATGTTGCAATAGCTGAGTTATTAACGAAAGCCAGTTCAATCAACGTACTTGTTACGGGGACATTCCAAGGGACATTCCAAGGGACATTCTTCGAAGAGGTGTGTCCCAAAACTTTAATTCAAGTGTGTCACCATACATTATTCGCCTCAATCACTGGCTTTCATTAATGCCTTGCTCTTGCAACATTAATCGTACCGCAAGCGGTACATCAGCAACATTACCCATGAGCCCTGCGAGCACCAGTAGTCCCCGCAGGGGGTAGTACCCTTGGGTGAACTTTTTTGCTCGGTCTGACTTTATCAACAATTTGTGTCAAGCGGGGATTATTTCCCTGCTTCAATTGTATGCAAATACTTATCGCAAATATTAAGCAGATAGTTATCCGCGATAAATAATAACCGGGCATCCTGCATGGCGAAGAACATGGCTGCTAACACTTCCCAGAATCAGTTCCTTCACAACCGAGAGGCCTCGACTGCCCATGACTATCAAATCAAAATTTTGGTTCTCTGCAATCTTAATAATCATTTCCCCTGGATTATCATACAATTCGATTATAGTATCGACGGGTAAGCCTGCTTCTTTAAAAATAGCTTTTCCCGGCAGCAAAATTTGTTGACCTTGATGCATCAATTTGAGCTTAATCAGTTCTTCGTCAACTCGTTTGGTATTGATGATCGAGTAATCAGTTACTTCTTTGGCTATGCTGGCGATATTTAATAATGATACAGTCTTACCTACACCCCCGATAAGTAAGTCCCTGGCAAGTTCGATTGCCGATGCCGCTCCTTTAGAACCGTCGGTTGGAACCAGGATTTTATTATACAAATGCCACCCGTCCTTTCCTTTCATTGGTGGTTTTCTATTATTATATCAATAAATAGATATGCTTTCAGGTGAATCTAAACTAGAAAGGTACACTGCCCGCTTAAGTATTGGTGTTGAAAGTGGTCGACAATGTATAGATAGTAAGATGAAACGAAGAAATTCGGGGTAATTAAATGAAATAGCAGCGAAAACGGACTACATTCCCCGGTAGGGCATACCCTGGGACAATTAGCCGCAATATGACGTTTAATATTTTTTAACTGAAGTATTATACTTAAACATAAGGTGGACATTGTACATAATTTCACATGTAGACAAATTTGGGTAAGTATTATGACAATAGTTAATTGTATTGGAATATTCAGCCAAAGTTTTTTTTGCCGAACTATGTGAATATACTCACAATCAGAACGATTGTGTTGTAATTGCAGAATTTGTTGACATAGGAGGTGAAAAAAACATGAAAAATCAAAGTAACGTTATTAACAATTGGACCGACACCTATCTAAATACTATCGAAACCTTATATGGGGCCTTTAACCTGCATCCAGCTTTAACGATGCAAGAGTTAAGCGATGAGTGGACAGAGTGTTTTAGACCAGATGGCCAAGTAAGGGTGGATTTAGAGCGGAGTGAACTCGTTGAGAAATGGAGCAGATCTTATCTGGCTGCATTGGAAACACTCTATGGTGAATTTAACTTGCATCCTACTTTTGCGATTCAGGTACTGTGTCAAGAATGGCAGCCACAACTCATGTCCAATAGTAAAAAGCAGAGGTTAGCTTCTTGAAATAATCCCAATATATCTTCTGAAACGGCATGATATAGTTTATTGATTATTTACAATTATTGCTTAGGCCTCTATTTCACCTATTAATTCGAAATCCCAACCTATAATATGTACCTTTTTACCCCGGTTAACTTTAACCGGGGACTTTTTTTATCAATAGTTGCTTTAGGGCAGGGGATTAATTGTTTACAATTTTAGATTTAAAAGAAATAGACTAAAGCAAAGATTGATTGTGATAATGACATACCTGTCATTGTATTAGAACCTATCAGACCTTTTTCGATGTTTTCAAGCATATTCGGGGATTTGTTACTATAGAATCAAACATGGTATAATATTTTCTTAGAAACTACTTGCAAAAGGTTGCAGTATTCTAGTCAACCCTATTAATTTTGAGGACGGGCCTAAAAATCCATCAAGGGCACATCGATGAAGCTTCTGGTAGCGGCTTTCGACGCCCAGTTGGGGGTCGTTGCTGGGAGTTAAGGGTGCTGGGGCAATCCGCAATGGCATGCGGGCATGACCCCACATCCATGGAGGCTCAAGCTCATCAGCGATGGTGAGTCTGAGAAAACCTGCATTCCGGATAATGCTGGGTGCAGTGTAGCCTGCCTTGAGTGGCTACGGCGGATAAGCATCTGTGGATGATAATGTTTTGGCCAAAGTATTATTGTCTGCTTTGAAATTGTAGGCTGCAAAAGAGGCTAAAAATTGATGTGGGTTGTAGAGGAAAACTCCTAGACTGTGTGCGCAATTGCATGGTTTATCAAGGATTAAAGTGTGTACTTAGTGGTAATCCAGCAACATGTTCGGCGACGATATGTGGCAGGCATAAAGGGAAACCGCCCATCTGGTAACAGAGGGGAGACTTGTAGGGAAAACCTGCTGGACCTATGTCACAACGTTTACTCGATAAACTACCTTTTGCTTTATCAAACACCTCGTGGAGGCGTTTGATAAAAGGCTCGCGGCGCGATGCACACAAAACGCGAAAGGAAGGCGTTATAACGCCCGCGTTTTGGCGTACAATTCGCGCAAGCGTTCATTGAAATAGAATATTGGGGATGATAGTGAGGTTGTTGGGCTACATTAAAAAAAGTCATGTTCTATCTGGTTTAATCGTGGCTTTTTTCACGTTCTTTATTGCTCTTACGGTCAGCATAGGTACCGAAGCATTGGTTGAAACGGTACGAAATGTATGGGTAGCAATTATATTGCTGGCAATAATAATTGCTTTAGGTATATTTTTTGATATTATAGGAACCGCCGCCGCTGCGGTATCTTTGCCGCCTTTTAATGCCAGGGCGGCAAAAAAAGTATTTGGAGCTTATCAAGCGGTCAAAATTGCTAAAAACGCAAGCGCAGTAGCCAATTACTGTAATGATGTTATTGGAGATATAGCAGGCACGCTCAGTGGAGCTGTAGGAGCCGGTATAGTTATCAGCTTGGAAGAAACATTTTCACTGCCTGATACAGTTCTAATCGGAGCAGTAATGACTAGTTTCATAGCCGCCGTCACAGTCGGGGGGAAATCTCTGGGTAAAAGCATAGCTATTGCCAGAGCTAATGATATAATTTTTCAGGTGGCAGTTGTGCTTGGATGGTGGGAGAACTTGACCGGTCTGGAATTATTTAAGGACAGAAGGTGACTTCTTGGAAAAGGTATTAGATCGGATTAACCTACCCCGAGATTTAAAGCAGCTTTCTCTTGCGGAAATGAATGAATTGGCTGCGGACATACGGGTGGTTCTAATTGATAGTGTGGCCGCCTGCGGCGGACACCTGGCCTCCAATTTAGGTGTAGTTGAACTTACCATAGCCTTGCATTATGTTTTCGATACTCCTCATGACAAAATCATTTGGGATGTGGGGCATCAAAGTTATACCCACAAAATTATCACTGGCCGGAAGAATCGGATGCATAGCCTCAGGCAATTTGGTGGCATCAGTGGTTTCCCTAAAATTGAAGAATCGGATTATGATGCATTTAATACCGGACACAGCAGCACCTCCATATCAGCAGCGTTGGGGATGGCATTGGCTAGAGATATTCAGAAACAAAGATTCTCGGTTGTGGCAATTACCGGTGATGGAGCTATAACTGGGGGAATGACTTATGAAGCCCTAAATCATGCTGGTAATGAAGGCCGGGATATGATTGTAATCCTAAACGATAATGAAATGTCTATATCGAGAAATGTGGGGGCCATGTCCAGTTATTTGAACCGCCTTCGTACAGATCCCTCTTATTCTCGCACGAAAGAAGAAGTCGAGAATGTATTAACCAAAATTCCCGGCATTGGGCCCAATATTGCTCGGGCGGCGGGACGTTTAAAGGATACCGTAAAATACCTGATGGTTCCAGGGATATGGTTTGAAGAGCTGGGCTTTACTTATGTAGGACCGATCAATGGTCATGAGCTAGGTGACCTTATCCCTATGCTTAATAATGCTCGTAAGATGAAAGGGCCGGTATTAATACATACGATTACTGAAAAAGGACGCGGTTATGAACCGGCTCGTCAGAATCCGGATTTATTTCACGGGGTGGGGCCTTTTGATATTGAAACCGGAAAACAATTCAAAAAATCCTTGAAAACCTATACTGAAATATTTGGGGAAACAATGTTGGACATTGCTCGGCTGGATGAGCAGGTGGTAGCCATAACTGCTGCTATGACCAGCGGTACCGGCTTGAGTGAATTTGCCCGGCTGTATCCGGAGCGATTTTTCGATGTAGGTATTTGTGAGCAGCATGCAGTGACGATGGCGGCTGGAATGGCCAGGATCGGTTTGAAACCTGTGGTAAGTATATATTCTACGTTCCTGCAGCGGGCCTATGATCAAATTATTCATGATGTCGCCCTGCAGAATCTTCCGGTGGTTTTCGCTATTGATCGGGCTGGTCTGGTGGGGGAAGATGGACCCACTCACCATGGTGTTTATGACCTGTCTTATCTCCGCCATATACCCAACATGACGATTATGGCTCCAGCCAATGCGAGTGAATTTGTTGATATGCTGCATACTGCCATAGCATTAAATGCACCAGTGGCGGTAAGGTACCCGCGGGGTGCAGGGGAAGGGATAAATAATAATATTGAGCCTCAGATTATTCCTGCAGGTGCCGTTCAAGTGCTTGCCAAAGGCGAAGATATGGCGATTATAGCGATTGGGCGATCGGTTGCTATAGCTATTGATGTAGTTCAATTATTGGCAGATAAAGGCATAAGTGCAGAATTAATCAATGCCCGCTATGTAAAACCTCTGGATTTAGAATCGATATGTAATGTTGGCCGAAGATTCAAACGCATACTGACCATAGAAGATAATTCGGTAACCAGTGGATTCGGCACCGCGGTGCTGGAGGCCTTATCTGATCAAGGTATTAATAGTGAACTGATCCGGATTGGGATTCCTGATGAGTTTATCGAACAAGGTCGAGTGGATATTCTATTTGATCTTTTAAATATCGAACCAGGAGCTATTGTGGAAAGAGTATTAACCAGGTGGCCCGATATGGTGAGTCACCGGACTTTGGAGTTGCGTAAAATTGGCAAAAGTTAGACTGGATGCCCTGCTTCACGCGCAGGGTTTGGCTGAAAGCCGGGAAAAGGCGCATGCCATGATTATTGCCGGGGAAGTTATGGTAAATGGTACCCGCATCAATAAACCCGGCACCAAATTTGAAGAAAATGTAAAGCTGAATTTGGAGCCCCGCCAACTGAAATACGTAAGCCGGGGGGGCTTTAAACTTGAAGGTGCCATACAGGACTTGCATATTGATTTTTTAGATAAAGTAGTTTTGGATGTGGGAGCTTCGACCGGTGGGTATACTGACTGTGCTTTGCAAAACGGTGCCGCCCAGGTTTTTGCTGTTGATGTGGGGTACGGGCAATTAGCCTGGACATTGCGCAATGACCCACGAGTAAAAGTCTACGAACGAACTAATATTCGCTATTTTACTTTAGAGCAACTGGGAGAACTGGTGGATATTATCACCATGGATGTTTCCTTTATTTCCACCCGGCTGATTTATCCGGTAATCACTAGTCTTCTGAAAGATGACGGAGATATTATTAGTCTTATTAAACCACAGTTTGAAGCCGGTAAAGACAAGGTTGGCAAAAAAGGGGTGGTGAAAGATCCAACAGTTCACCGCGAAGTATTGCTGAATTGCATAAACCGGGCTCAATCCGTTGGATTAAACTGTGTAGGAATTAGTTATTCCCACATTAAAGGGCCGCAGGGCAATATTGAGTATTTTATTCATTTAAAAAAGCAGCTTAAACCTTTAGAAAATATTGTAGAATTGATTGAGGACGTTGTTCTGGAGGCACATTCGAGTCTGGAGGGCAGAATTAAGTGAAGATATTATTGGTCAACAATAAACTCCTCGAAAGTACCCTTCTTATGGGAGAAAGGGTGGCTGCCCGGCTCCGGACTGCTGGTATAGAGGTATTAATTGACAGCTGTCAGGCGGATATTACCAGCGAAGAATTTGATTCTATTATCGTCCTGGGCGGTGATGGAACTATGATCAGGGCTGCCCGGCAGTATGTTGAGAATAATGTACCAATACTAGGTGTAAATATGGGTACGGTTGGCTTCCTTAGCAATATCAAAGTGGATGAGCTGGACCAATGTCTGGATAGATTCATCCACAATGACTATGCGATAGAAGAGAGAATGATGCTGGAGATAGACATCTACCAGGATAAAAAGCTTCTCAACAGGATTTATAGCCTCAATGAAGTAAGTATTAAATCAAAAAGTTCTCGGGTGATCACAGTAGACATAAAAATAGCGGGTCGGGAACATGGTATATATCGGGGGGACGGTATAATTGTCGCTTCGCCCAGCGGTTCTACGGCTTACTCACTATCTTGCGGCGGACCAATTACAGATCCAGCCCTGGAAGTATTTATAATGACCCCGATTACTTCCTATCTATTAAATAAGAGACCGATGATAATTGCAGCCGAAAAGGAGATAGATCTGATCCCTCTCCATTGTGAAGAAGCCTTGATATCTATTGATGGGCAGGTTAAAATTGATGGAGAGGAAAATTATGTAATCAGGGTTAAAAGGGCTGAACATAAATTAAAACTGGTAAATATGAGGCCGCGCTATTTCTTTCAAACCATCATGAAACGCTTACGGCGCAACGGTGAAGATTGGCAGTAAGGCAGCTTGGAAATATTGCCTGACGGTACTTCTGTAATGGGGGGAAGCAATGAAATCCAGAAGACATTTTGCCATACGCGATATATTAAACAGTGAACGCATCAGCACCCAGGAAGAACTGTGCGAGGAATTGAAAAACCGAGGATATGACATCACCCAAGCTACCGTATCCCGAGATATTAAAGAGCTGAGTCTGATGAAGATCCCAGATGAAACGGGATACCGTTATGCCTGGCCCGAAGCGCGTAGCCCCAAAAGTTCATCGGGGCGGATGAAGCGTGTCTTTCAAGATTCGGTGGTTCAGTATGATTATAGTGAAAATATCGTTGTAATCAAAACTATTCCCGGTGCAGCGCAATCCATAGCCTCTTTAATAGATTCACTGGAGAACGCTTACATACTTGGGACGGTTGCGGGAGATGATACCATATTTCTGGTCGCCAAAACCAAAGGGGCAGTTGCTCAAATAATGGAATACTTTAGAAAATTGGTGGATGAACCATCATAGAACCAACCAGTGACAGGGGGACAGGTCCGTTGTCCCACCTACTTAGACCGCTGGAGTGGGACAATGGACCTGTCCCCTATGCATACCAAATGACGGGAATGAGAGTTAAACTCTGGTTCCCGTCATTTTTGATTGTAAGGTTATTAAAAAGCGGAAAAGAGAATATGATTTAGTATAGTTTTCCAGCTCGCCAAATTCCTGCTGACTTAATTACGTACAGGCAAATATGGTTAATTACCAGAAGGAGAAATAGATTGCTGGGTAATGAGAAACTAGATGAAATATTCAATCAAAATCCCTATATGGCAGTCCTTATCGTTGATAAAGAAGGAAAGGTTCAGTATATTAATGAGACTTATCTGCGCGTGTTAAGGCTGTCAATTGAAGAAGTATTTGGGAAACCGATCATATCTATAACTCCACATACAAAAACCGCAAAAGTACTAAGTACTGGCAAGGCAATAACTGCTTACAATTGGAATATAAATGGGCATCAAATGATTGGATGTGCTATTCCATTGTTTAAAAAAGATGAAATCGTAGGGTGTTTTGCTTATAGTATTTCTTTGAATATTTGGGATTCCAAGAACTTGGTGGAAAAGCTTTTGTCCGAAATCAATATGCTCAAGGATGAGGTACATAAATCCCACTCTGCCAAATATGGTTTTGATGACATAGTGGGAAATGCAAAAATGTTCTTGAGTGCCAAATCTTTAGCCCAGCAGGTGGCTCGCCAGATCCAAACCAAGGTTTTAATAATAGGAGAAAGTGGTACTGGCAAAGAGCTTTTTGCCCATGCTATGCATAATGCTAGTGCCCGCTCCCAATACCCTTTCGTAAGGGTTAACTGCGCAGCCATTCCCGAAAATTTATTAGAAGCAGAACTGTTTGGATACGAGGATGGAGCTTTTACTGGAGCAAAAAAGGGGGGGCGACTGGGTAAATTCGAATTGGCCAATTATGGTACTATTTTCCTGGATGAAATCGGGGAAATGCCGATGAGTATGCAAAGTAAACTGTTGGTAGTTCTGCAGGAGCGCGAATTAGAAAGATTAGGCGGCGAAAACTCTATTAAGCTAAATGTTAGGGTGATTGCAGCTACCAATCGCAATCTGCAAAACATGGTAGAGAAGGGGCTTTTCCGGGAAGATCTTTATTATCGTCTGAATGTGGTACAGATAGAAGTACCGGCACTCCGGCATCGCCAAGAAGATATTGGTATGCTGGCTGAGTATTTTTTACATAAATTGAATCATCGCTTGAAAACTCCTGTGGCTCATATCTCCAGGGAAGCCCTAAATTTGCTAACTAGGTATTCCTGGCCTGGAAACGTACGGGAATTAGAAAATGCACTGGAAAGAGCCATGAGCCTTGCCTATATGGAAAAAACAGATTCGCTCGGAAATAGGCACTTTGCATTTTTATGTGAGAAGATGAAGGTTAACTGCCCATTGGGCCAAAAAAGCCTGAAAATAGCCACCAGGGAATTTGAAGAACATATTATTGCCAAGGCACTGGAAGAGACAGGTTCTGATAAGGTTAAAACAGCTGAATACCTTGGTATTGATCTATCCTCTCTTTACCGCAAACTAAAAAAATATGGAATTTCAATAAATTGAATTTCTAAAGCTTAACCCCCCTTAAAAACTTCACCCTCAAATCATTCTAACGTGCCGTCTGCGTATTTTAAAGCTTACCCTATGCCACCTCGGTCTTTGGCATTATTGCCAAAGCTTTGCATTCCTGCCAACGGTCCAATCTTTGATCCCTTCAGTGGTCTGACATATCTTATGGAGATCTTGCCAAAACATCATCCGTATAAAAGGTCATCGATGAAGATAACCCCCCAAAATAACGGTCTTTTATCTTTAACTAAAATGTGGCATTACCTTTGCAATATAAGCTATTAGGAAATAAAAGGGGGGATTTAGAGATTACGGCAGTAAGGCTATTTTAGCTAATCACAAGGAGAGGAAGGGGATATAAATGAGTTTTGGTTTTACCTATAACGAAGACCAACTAGCGCTGCAGCGCACCGTAAGAAAATTTGCAGAGAATGAGATAGTTCCGGTGCGACATGATTATGACGAGTCAGAGGAATTTCCGTGGCCAGAAGTAAAGAAAATGCATGCTCTAGGCATTGCTTGTATGAATGCCCCGGAAAAATACAATGGAATGACCTTTGGCAATGTAACCCTGTGTATGGTAGTGGAAGAAATATGCAAAGCCTGCCTGGGAATTGCGATTACTCCTCTAGCTAACATGCTGGCTTCTGAGCCGGTTCTCTATGGGGGGACAGAAGAACAGCAGGAATGGTGGTATCCAGGGATTTGTGACGATGGACAACTGGCGTCTTACGCAGTGACTGAGCCGGGAGCCGGTTCGGACGTAGCAGGACTGTCTACCTCAGCTAAAAAGGATGGGGATTACTATATCCTGAATGGAACCAAATGCTTTATAACTAATGCCCGTCATGCCGATAAATATACGGTTCTGGCTACTCACGACAAAAGTAAGGGGAATCGGGCTCAGTCCTTTTTTATGGTGGATCGTAAGACAGAAGGCCTGTCTGTAGGCAAGAGCGAGCACAAAATGGGTATGCGTTGTTCTGACACTACTGAACTGATTCTGGATAATGTAAAAGTTCATAAAAAGTTCAGGTTGGGTGAAGAGGGAGACGGGTTCAAGCTGGCCATGAAGGCCTTTAACTCTTCACGCCCTTTTATTGCAGCAGCAGCAGTGGGGGTAGCGAGCGGAGCCTTTGAGTTTTCTCGTGATTATGCCAAGGAAAGAAAAGCCTTCGGTAAGCCTATTGCCAGCTTTCAAGCCATTCAGTTCATGTTAGCTGATATGGCCATGAATATTGAAGCTTCACGGCTGTTATATCAAAAAGCAGCCTGGTTGTTGGATGAATACCTAATGGCCGCAGAACTATCAGCTATATGCAAATGCTTTGCCGCAGATATGTGCATGCAAGTTACTACTGACGCAGTGCAAATTCTAGGCGGATATGGATTCTGCCGGGATTATCCAGTAGAAAAAATGATGAGAGATTCTAAGATATTGCAAATCTTTGAAGGAACATCGCAGATTCAACGAGTCATCATTGCCAAGGATATCCTGGGCTAGCCGTTTGTTTCGCTAAGCAGCGGATCTATTTGAGGATATTTAAAACGAAATTTATAAGGAGGGTTAAATGATGCGTTATGAACCAATACCTGTTCAGGAAGGAAGAGCCAAACCACCCGCCTATAAGATCATGACTGCTAAGGAAGCTATCACCAAGTTTATTGAGGAAGACTGCTACATGGGTATGACCGTGAGCGCGGCACCTGCATCTCTGATTTGGGAGATGGTAAGGCAGCGGGATCGGATCAAAACCCTCGATTTAGTTATAACCAGTCAGATCGGGATGTCTTCTGTCCTGATCGGTTCGGGGTTGGTCAGGAAAATTGAAATGGGCTACAACTGGGGAGGCATTGAGGGTGAAGATAAGGTTTTCCGTCGGGCGGTAGAAAAAGGAATCCCCCGGCCTTTGGAAGTTGAGGACTACAGTAATTTTGGTGCCGCCATGAGGTGGTTGGCTGCTTCTATGAACCTTGACTCAATCGGTACCAAATCGCAGTTGGGTTCGGACATTATTAAATATAATCCCCGGATCAAAGTCATAAATGATCCCTATACCGGACGTCCGGTTTCCATGGTTCCGGCCTCCCGTCCTGACGTTGCGGTTATTCATGCGGCTCGGGCAGATGAAATCGGTAATGTCCAATGCTTGGGTCTTTATGGGAACACTGATACTCTAGCGCGGGCGGCTAAACACGTTATAGTCAGCGTCGAAGAGATTATCACCTCGGCCGAAATACGGCGTATGCCTAACCTCACTACCATTCCTTATTATTATGTGGATGCCATTGTACATGCACCTTTTGGCGCTCACTGGAGGGAATCGACCTACTATTATCATCATGACCTTCCCTATGGTCTCGATGTTTATCGGCAATTTGCTACCCAGGAAGGCTATGAAGCCTGGGCAGATAAGTACGTTCACGGGACCAAAGATTGGGATGAATATTGCCAACTGGTGGGCTACGACCGCTTAAATCGTCTAAGACTGAGCGAGAATAAATACCAAAAATTTGGAGAGGTGAGGTGATACGCATGTCAAACTATACAAAAGATTACAGCATGCCGGAATTGATGGCAGTTACCGTAGCCCGGGAAATAAGAGACGGTGAGCTGGCATTCATTGGTGTAGGAATGCCTTTGATGGCGGCGACGGTAGCCAAATTCACGCATGCTCCGAACTTCAATATGATGGTGGAATATGGAGCGGTGGGACCCGCTCCCTTGCGGCTGCAGATGTGCGTGAATTGCGCAGTAAACAACGAACGTGCCTATTTTGCCGGCAGTCAGAGGGAAGTAATGAGTGCTCAACAGTCCGGATTTGTGGATATTGCCTGCATCAGCGGCGCGCAGATAGACAAATATGGCAATCTTAATTCTACATGTATCGGTGATTACCACCATCCCAAGGTGCGCCTGGCCGGGAGCGGCGGCGCTAATGATCTGGCTTCATCAGCCAGCCGCACAGTTATTATGATGAGACAAGATGGTCGTAATTTTGTGAATCAAGTTGATTACCTGACTTCCCCTGGACACCTGGGCGGACCTGGTGCCCGGGAAAAAGCTGGCTTGGTAGGTGGAGGACCGGCAGCGGTGGTCACTACCATGGGCGTCTATAGATTTGATAATGAGACCCGGGAAATGTTTTTGGAGAAAATCCATCCGGGGGTGGATTTAGAGAAGCTTAAGGCTGCCGTACAGTGGGATCTGGCCATATCCCCAAATTTGACCGAGACGGAACTGCCCACTGAGGAGCAGGTAATGGTAATGCGCACCCTCGATCCTCTGGCAGTCTACCTGGGAACCGGCCGTCAAACACTGTCTGGCGATTTCGAAGCCTTTATGAAGATGTTTGAAAACAGTTATCAGCCGATGGTTACTCTGATGAGGAGCAAAGGCATGATGTAATGCCAGGTTATGGAATCGTTTTTATTGTAAGAAGGGTGGTTAAAACATGCGTGATGTAGTAATTGTAAGCGGAGCTAGAACTCCAATTGGCGATTTTATGGGGAGCCTTAAGGATTTCAGCGCGGTTCAGTTAGGAACCATTGCCTTGAAAGCAGCCATTGAAAGGGTAGGGATTAAACCTGATCTAATTGAGGAAGTCACGGCTGGCCATGTTTATCAAGCGGGCTGCAAGGGAAACCCAGCCCGCCAGGTGGGCATTCACGCCGGTTGTCCGGTGGAAACCGTTTGCGTGACCATCAACCAGCAGTGTCCTTCCTCCATGCGAGGAGCTGAGATACTATGCCAGCAAATTATGCTGGGCAAAATCGATGTTGGTGCCGCGGTCGGCCATGAAAGCATGACCAATATTCCTCACCTTTTGTTGAAGGCACGCTTTGGATACCGGATGGGTGGTACTCAAATAGAAGATAGTCTCATGTATGATGCATTTATCGATGCCTTTTATAACTACCACGCCGGCGTAACCGCCGAGAACCTGGTTGACATGTACAAGATCCCCCGCCAGGAAGCAGATGAATGGGGTTTAATGAGTAACCAGCGGGCCTGCAAGGCCATCACCGAAGGCAAGTTCACAGAAGAAATAGTACCGGTGGAGATCAAGACTAGAAAAGGATCGCTGTTGTTTGATACCGACGAGCATCCCAATCCCAACGCGAGCATGGAAAGTCTGGCCAAGTTAAAACCGGCTTTCAAAAAGGACGGGATTATAACTGCGGGCAATGCATCGGCAATTAATGACGGAGCTGCAGCCCTTATTTTAATGGGGGCTGACAAAGCTAAAGAGCTGGGCATCAAGCCTCTGGCCCGGATAGTGGCAACCGCTTCGGCTTCCGTTGATCCGAGTATTATGGGCATCGGAGTGGTACCCGCGGTACGCCGGGTATTGAAGTTTGCCAATATGAGCATAGAAGACATTGAACTGTGGGAAATGAACGAAGCTTTTGCAGCTCAAGTAATTGCCTGCAATCGTGAACTGAAGGTGGATGTTGATAAGATCAATGTCCTGGGTTCAGGAGTTAGCTTGGGCCATCCGGTGGGGATGACCGGAGTCCGGCTGATGTTAACCCTGATGAACGAGTTGCGGCGGAGCAAAAAGCAGTTCGGATGTGCTACTCTTTGCGCTGGTGGTGGTCCGGCTATGGCCGTAGTAATTGAAGCCCTTTAAATTGGGAAGAAGGAGGGATTAAATATGAGTGTTAATAAGTTAGGGGTGTTAGGCGCTGGTACCATGGGCGCCGGAATTGCTCAGATAGCGGCCCAGGCAGGGCTGGAGGTCATCCTGGTAGATGTTGATCTCAAGTATGTAGACCGGGGGATCACCAGCATGGTAAAGAACTGGGAAAAGTCAGTTGCCAAGGGTAAACTGAGCAGCGAGGATGCCGCTCAGTTTCTACAAAACATCAAGGGCAGTGCGAACAACGCTGACCTTAAAGATTGTGATTTGGTCATCGAAGTAATAATTGAGAACCTTGACATAAAAAAACGTGTTTTCAGAGAACTGGGGGATATTTGTTCTCCTGAAACGATTTTGGCCAGCAATACCTCCGGTTTCAGCATAACTGAAATTGCGGCTGCCAGCGGCAGACCTGACCGGGTAGTAGGAATGCACTTCTTTAATCCGGTTCCAGTAATGAGACTTGTGGAGGTCATCCCTGGAGTTGAAACCACTAGAGCGACAGTAGAAGAAGCTATTGAGACCTGCAAGATCATTGGTAAGACAGCTATAGAAGCTAAAGAGGCTCCTGGATTTATTGTAAATCGCCTGCTAGTGCCCTATTTAAATGATGCTTGTCATGCTTACCAGGAAGGTGTAGCTTCGGCTGAGTCCATCGATGAGGCCATGAAACTGGGTGCCAATATGCCCATTGGACCCTTGGCCTTATGTGACCTGGTAGGTATCGACGTGCTCCTGATGGTAACCGAATATTTCTACAAGGAATTTGGAGACCCCAAGTTTCGTCCCTCTTTAGCCATGAAACAAAAGGTCCGGGCAGGACATTTGGGAGTCAAGACTGGTAAGGGATTTTATGATTACTCCAAATAGAAATGTTTAACCAGGCAGAGTCCATGACTCCAAGTGAAAGACAAAGGGTGCATCATATTTTCCGATGATTATGCACCGCACGGTATGCTGAAAGAGGGTGGATGAGTATGGAATTTAAGACGATCAGCCTAAACCAGGAGGATGCCATTGCCATATTAACTTTACATCGCCCCGAGGCAATGAATGCCCTCAATGATGAACTAATCACGGAGCTTGGTCAGGCAATTGATAGGATTGTTCAAGATGATCAAATCCGGGTTCTGATTATAACCGGCGGCGACAAGGTATTCGCTGCCGGCGGCGATATCAAGGCTATGTTACAATGTGGGCCTTTGGAGGCCAAGACATATGTAAGCCCGATTCATAAGGTGTTCAACCAGATTACGGAATTGCCTAAACCGACTATTGCTGCCATATGCGGCGTTGCCCTCGGAGGTGGGGTGGAACTGGCATTAACATGTGATTTTCGTATTGCGGCTGAAAATGCTAAATTCGGCTTTCCCGAAATCAATCTGGGCATTTTCCCAGCAGCAGGAGGAAGTCAGAGATTGCCACGCCTGATAGGTATGTCCAAAGCCAAGGAGTTGATGTTCACTGGCGACACCATAGATGCAAAAACAGCTTTATCTATAGGGCTGATAAATCAAGTCGTTTCTCAGGAAGAACTTATGGAACAGGCGATGAAATTGGCAAAAAGACTTGGTGCTAAACCTCCGCTTACTATTAGGAACCTTAAAGAGTCTATGCATAATATATACAATATGGATTTAAATATGGGCCTAAAAACTGAACTTGAGAAATTATGCGGCCTATTTTCTACTGAAGATCAAAAGGAAGGCATGACTGCTTTCATGGAGCGGAGGAAGCCTAATTTCCAAGGGAGATAACGACAGAGTATCGATAATCAGACCGAGCAAAAAAGTTCAAGAGCAAGGCATTAATGAAAGCCAGTGATTGAGGCGTACATAGGGTACGTTGATTGAACTGGCTTTCGTTAATAACGCAGCTATTGAGCCTTTTTGACGGTCTGAGCAGGTTCTCCGTGAACCTGCTTCTTGTCTAATTGCACCTGAAAAGTATAATATGATACATGGAGGCATTTATCGAAGTTAAAGGCCGGAAATATACTGCTTCGATAAAAATATGATATGCTGCAGGAGATTTACATAAGTAACTTTGTATTAATAGATGAATTGCGCATGGAATTTACGGCGGGTTTGAACATTCTCAGCGGTGAAACTGGAGCTGGTAAATCGATAATTATTGATGCCTTGGGCTTACTGATGGGGGACAGAGTTAACAGCGATTTTATCGGGCATGAGGGCCGCAGAGCGCTAGTAGAAGGAGTTTTTGATGTGAGCAGCAATACCGATGCTCGCATTTTTCTATTGGAACAGGGATTGACAGCCGATTCTGATGATTCAGATACGATTATCGTAAGTCGTGAAATTAATCCCAGCGGAAAGACTACGGGGCGGATTAATGGACGACCTGTAACCGTGGCTGCCTTGAAGTCATTGAGTACCTATCTGGTTGATATGCATCTGCAAAATGACCGGCAGAATATATTGCGGTCGGGAAATTACATTGATTATGTGGATAGTTTTGCGGGGAATAGTGACAATTTGCTTCAGGATCTAGCTGCCCGGTATTACTTGCTTTCGTCCAAGCGAAAAGAATTAGAGGATCTACAATTGAACATGCAGAACCGAATCCAGCGATTGGACTTTTTAAATTATCAGATCAAGGAGATCGAGGAAAGCGGGCTGCGCGAGGGTGAAGAAGAGGAATTGAAGCAGCTGCGGGATAGAATCAGAGATGCAGGCAAGCTGCTGGAGGGCAGCCGGCAGATGTTAGAATTGCTATATAATGCAAATGAGTCATCCAGTGCTTATGACCAGGTTGCCGCCGCTCTGGATGTAACTATTGATCTAAAAAAGGATAGCTTTTTTGCGGCGTTGGTTGAACCGATTGAGGCGATCTATTATTCTTTGCAGGAACTATCGGGCCGCATCTCGGAATTCAAGGATAGATTGGATTTCGAACCAGGAGAGCTGGAAGAGGTAGAAAATCGTCTCTATCTTATCAGTAAGCTGAAAAACAAATATGGAGAGAGCATAAAGGAAATACTTATTTACCTGGAAAAAGCCTGTATAGAGAGGAAAAATTTGGGGGCAAGTGAAGAACAGCAGGAACAAGTCCAAAACGAGATAATACATATAACCTCAGAATACATGGATTTTGCCACGGAAATCAGTCACAAGCGGAACCATGCCGCCATGGTTCTAAAGCAAAAAATTCAAGAAGAGCTGTTGGATCTCAATATGCCCAATATTAATTTTGAGGTATCTGTGCAGAAAAAGAATACCCCAGGTGTTAACGGTATTGATAATATAGATTTTCTATTCTCAGCAAATCCAGGTGAAGAAATGAAACCTGTTACACGTATCGCTTCAGGGGGGGAAATATCCCGCTTTATACTGGCTTTAAAAGCAGCCCTGGCAGGTGTCTTTCGTATTCCGACTCTTATCTTCGATGAAATCGATGTGGGTCTGGGAGGGTCAGCCTTGAACTCCGTTGCCAGAAAATTGGCTGAATTGGCCAGGGGGCATCAGCTTATTTTGGTTACTCATTCTCCTCAAGTAGCCAGTTATGGAACTAAAAATTTTAATATTGAAAAATATATTGAAAATGACCGAACTTTCACACGGGTCAGGAGTCTGGATACTGATGAAAAAATAAAAGAAATTGCACGCATGCTTGATGGCGAGTATTATTCCCAACTGACCATGGACCATGCTTGTGAAATGATAGCTATGGCGAAAAAATATACTAAAGAAGACAATTAATTACTTAAATACGAATTATCACTCTTTCGAATAGCCAGTATATTGTAGCTCTCAAAAGGAGACAATAACTGTACTAATTATCGGGAGGGAAATAATTTGCCCAAAGTACGTCCGCTTATTGGGATAGTTTTATCCATTCTTTTCGTAGCCCTATGTCTCAACCCTCAAGTCAAGGAAATACTTCTCCTGCCCGCCAGCCAGATAATGGTAGTAGGTGAAGCTAACCTTATAAATATTAACCTTCCCGGCATGCTGCAAGAAAAAATCGAGATGAAAGTCATAGGTCCAGCTCATAGTGTTTTTGCTAGTCAGGAAGATCCGACGGTGACAGTTACGCGCCAAACAGATGGATATGAAATTCTCGCCTTAAAACCAGGCAAAGTCAACGTTAAGCTAAATCTTTGGGGTTATATACCGATAAAGTCCATTCAGATCGAAACCGTACCCACCCGGCGGGTTGTAGCAGGAGGCCATTCCATAGGTATATTTTTACAATCCAAGGGCATAATGGTCGTGGGTTTCGCGCCGATAACGGGATTGGGCGGCGATAAGCTATATCCCGGCCGCGAGCAGGGTATCGAAATCGGTGATTTAATTTTACAGGTTGATGGTCAAGCAGTCGCAACCGAAACAGATTTGGCAGCTATCATTGATACTAAAGGCCAAAGCGGATTGAAGTTTACAATCAATCGAAGGGGCAAGGAGATGGTCATTCCCATAACTCCGGTGCACTGCTCGGAAACGGATCGCTATAGAATTGGACTCTATGTTCGGGACGGGGTAGTAGGAGTAGGGACTTTGACCTTCTGGGATCCTATTAGTGGTCAATATGCTGCACTGGGGCACATTATAGTTGATGCAGACACCCACCAGGGAATCGATGTTCTCAAGGGAAAGGTGGTAAGCGCATCCATCCAGACGGTAAAACCCGGACGACCAGGCTGGCCTGGAGAGAAAATCGGAGTATTTGATGATAAGGGTAATATAACTGGAAATATCACCAAAAATTCACCATTTGGTATATTTGGACAGATGGATAAAGAAATAGATAACCCTCTTAGTAAGTATAACATGGAAGTAGCCTATGCTCATCAGGTCAAAATAGGGAAAGCACAAATAATGACGGTGGTTAACGGTGAAGACATTGAAAAGTTTGATATAGAAATAGAGAAGGTCAATTCCCCTCGACAGAATGGAAAGGATATGGTCATTCGGGTTACTGACCCACGCCTGCTAAGTTTGACCGGAGGCATAATTCAAGGGATGAGCGGGAGTCCCATTATTCAGGACGAGTGTTTGGTAGGGGCAGTTACCCATGTATTCTTAAATGATCCCCAAACAGGTTATGGTATTTATATGGATAATATTCTGTCGGAAATGGATAAGCCGACTCCAACTCAAAAAAAAGTTTCGACAAATTTCACGGGTATCAATCTACCCTATATTGCTGCTGGAGCAAACTTAGGATGCCAAAACCCTCATATGTTTGCACAAATTTAATTGTATTAAGTTGTATCATTGTGGCTATCAATGCCAGATAATTGTGTAATTTAGTGTTGTGTAAAAGGAGGTAAATATTACCCTATCGTCGAAAACCGTTTATATAATAACAATGCACGCACTATTAAGGGATGAGGGGGGTATAATCTTAATGATTGGTGAAAGGGATCAAATTAGAGTCCTGGTGGCAGATGATAATCGAGAATTTTGCAGCATATTAAAGGATTACTTCACGAATGAAGTTGATTTCGAAATTGTTGACGTCTGCTCCAATGGTATGGAAGTACTTGATGTACTTGGTAAGAAGGATGTTGAGGTCTTGATTCTGGATTTAATCATGCCGTATATGGATGGAATAGGTGTTCTGGAGAAGATAGCCGAGCTGAATCTTGAGCCGCGGCCCAAAATCATAATTCTTACCGCTTTTGGCCAGGAAAACATTACGCAGAAAGCAGAGAAATTAGGGGCAGATTATTATATATTAAAACCTTTTAACCTTCAGGTCCTCGGCGATCGTGTTAGACAGGTAGCCAGAGATATTAGACCTTCCATGGATAAGCGCGGATCGTCTTCAGTGGTTATGCCGATGCCCGTCCCCAAAAATCTGGAACTGGAAGTAACCCGGATAATTCATGAAATAGGTGTACCTGCACATGTGAAAGGTTATCAGTATCTGCGCTCAGCAATCATGCTGGTTACCGAGGAAATCAACTATTTGGGTGCAGTAACCAAGGAACTGTATCCAACCATAGCTAAGAAATATGACACAACCCCCAGCAGAGTGGAAAGAGCCATTCGCCATGCGATAGAATTAGCTTGGGATCGGGGAGATATTGATAGAATCAATAAATTCTTCGGATATACAATAAACGGTGAGAAAGGTAAGCCTACCAACTCCGAATTTATTGCTATTATTGCGGATAAGTTGAGATTGGCAAGTAAAGTCAGTTAAAACCAAGTTACTGCGATTCTGCGAGGTTCGGTAACAATAATAATTTTAAGTCAAGCTTTCTGAAAAAAATCTATCATCTTTATACAACAAGCAAATTGTTCTCCCCCTATTTAATTATTCGAAATCGTTAAATAGGGATTTTTTTTGCTAATTAGTACGGTATTCTTAGTCGGATTGCCGCTTTTATAAAAGTAAATCAACTCAAAATTAAGTGCATTTTTAATCATATTATCTGCGGTTGGTTCATAAAATAGTTTGAATATGATGGGAATAAGGTTTCTGGGGGATTGATTGATGAGAAAGATTATCATGATAACTCTATTATGTCTGCTCATACTGGGAGGTCTGGCGAACGCAGCAGCGGCTGCAATAAAGGTTGTTGTAGAAGGGAGTGGGGATGAATACCCGCATTATTTGGATATGAGAGCTGATCCAGTTATTAAAGATGAAAATATAATGGTTCCCCTGCAAGAACTTGCAAACGAGTTGGTTTGGGCCGTAACCTGGGATGCCTGTACATCTGACATATATGTACAGGGAAATGGGAAGCTTTTGCAAATGAAAATCGACAGTCGACAAGCTCTGATAAATACATCGCCTATAGATATGCCGATACCCCCGTGTATTACCTCTGGTAATATTATGATTCCTCTATCATTCGTAGCTAATTCCCTTGGTTATTACGTAGAGTCCAGCCAGATATGGAGTAATATGGATCAAGTATACATCACCCCATACAGGCTGATCAGTGATGATGAATTGGCCCGGACTAATCAGATGAATTTTATCAAAATTGTAGATAGTGATGGGTTTATTACTCTCCAGCTCAAGGAAAATGGAGAGACTCCCGGAGGGATAAGACTGCACAGTTCAATATGGGATGTTTTACAGGTTTATGGAGTTCCTAGAAGTCCTGAGCGAAATCTGAACTATTCTGGAGATTGGACTGGGAAATTAATATATTGGGGTACTTTTGTACCTAATAGTGGAATGGGGACCTTTTATGAATTTACATTTGACCAGGGATTATTGGTTAATCTGACCATTTCGTGTTAGGGGAGAATCGAAATCATATTCACCAAAAAGTTAACGTTCTCCGGGGATGTGTGCAGGCTGCAATTCGATGCAGCTAGTGCCATCCCTATTTACATGTTTAGCCAATTCATTTTGCAATATCATTGGAGAGAACTCTATAAAAACGATTATAATAGAACCATAAGAAATTAGGAGGTTATAGACTTGAAAGAAGGTAGCCCAGAGTTTCTTGCCAAGGCATTTTTAAGCGAAGAACAGTTAATAATAGCTGGTTCGGGTAATATTGCTTTAAACCTTTATAAAATTGCCGCAATCTTGGGCTACAGCATAATCGTTATTGACCATCGCGCCGCAACCCTCACTCGGGAAAGATTTCCGGAAGCCAAAGAGTTGCTGCTGGGCAATATTGTTGAACTGCTGCAGTCTTGTGATATCACCGAAACTACCAGCATAGTTTTAGTAACCTACAACCATGAATTTGATCTGCCAGCTCTGCAGGCGGTTATTAAATCTCCGGCCAGGTACATAGGGGTGCTGGGCAATAAACGGAAGGTGACCGCATACTTTAGCAAGCTGGCATTTTTGGAAATTTCAGAGGAGCATATTGAAAGGGTTCATATACCGATTGGTCTTGATTTAGGAGGCCAGCTAGCTGCAGAAATAGCCCTGGCAGCCGTGGCGGAAATACAGGCAGTTAGATACGGCCGCCCTGGAGGTTTTGTTACTACCAAACATGTTAATAAGGAGCTTGTAAAACATGATGAATTATTTTGACAAGCATGTGGAAAAGGTAGGGTAAGGAACTTAATTACTCAAATGGAGGAGTGTTTACTATGGTTAATAAGGAAAGATTGTTAGGCAGTTTTATGAAGATGGTAGAGGTAGCTTCAATATCAGGCCAGGAAGGGACTTTTCGGGATTTACTCAAAGCTGAGTTTACTCTTCTGGGCTTATCATCGCAGGAAGATGATGCGGGAAAAATTCTGGGTGGTGATTCTGGCAACCTCTTGGTAAAAATGCCCGGTACAGTTGCAAAACCTGCACTGCTTCTGGCTGCCCATATGGACACGGTAGTACCTGGTACAAACATCAAGCCTGTTTGCGGAAATGACGACATAATAAGAAGTGAGGGAAATACCATTTTAGGTTCCGATGATAAAGCTGGAATTGCCGCCATTTTGGAGGCTGTCCAAGTAATCCGGGAAGAAGGGCTGAATCATCCACCCCTGGAATTACTCTTTACCGTAAGCGAGGAACAAGGGCTTCTGGGTATAAAAAACTTTGATTTCTCCCGCCTGGAATCTCGATATGGTTATGTACTGGATAGTGGGGGGGCTCCTGGAACTATAGTAATTCAGTCACCTTGTCAGAACGAAATAGAATACCGAGTATTAGGAAAGGCAGCCCACGCCGGCATAAACCCCGAGGATGGAATCAACGCGATTCAGGTGATGGCAAAAGCGCTGGCAGTAATGCCCTGCGGCAGGATTGATGACGATACCACCTGTAATTTCGGCATTATCGAGGGCGGTATGGCCCGCAATATTGTAGCCGAAAATTGCCGGGTCAAAGGTGAGGTTCGGAGTCTGAACCGCAGCAAACTTGAGCAATTAACCACTGAGCTGCTTAATGTTTTCGAGCGAGAGGTTGATAAGAACGGCGGTATATCTGCAGCTGACGTGGTCTTGCTTTATCCTGAAACCACTTTGAAACCAGATGAGGAAGTGGTCACTCTGGCTGTAAAAGCAGTCAATAATTTGGGGATACAAAGCCAACTGTTGAGTACGGGGGGAGGAAGCGATGCCAGTATCATCAACGGTAATAACATTCGTTGTGCCAATTTAGGTATAGGTATGAATGCAGTACATACCTCAGATGAATTTATCCGGGTTGAGGATTTAGTAAACGATGCCCGTTTAGTCCTCAGCATTATTGAAGAAGCAGCCAGGTTATAGGTACGGCGGACTAATATGATACAGATAAAAAAGGGCATAATAATTCTGGTAAGGTTTTGCCGGGCGGGCTCAGTTTTCAATTTAAATTCAAATTAATAAATTCCTTGAGGGTGGTTTCAGGGGGATAACCGGATAAGATGTTTAACAGATCCTGGAACCGACCATAAAAATATAAACCGCTGTGCTGTACAACATAATTCAATTCATTTCACCTCAAACTAATTTTATGCAGGTTATGGAAATATTATGCAGAAGGAGTATAAAAGGATGGATCTGTGCGAAAACACCATAGACACCAAGGAAATATTTTTGGGTCGAATAATTAAGGTGCGAGTGGATACAGTTAGACTGCCTGACGGTGGTCACAGTACTCGCGAAGTAGTTGAACATGCTGGAGCCGTTGCAGTAGTGGCCGTGGATAATGATAACAACATAATAATGGTTCGGCAATATCGTAAACCAGTGGAAAGGGTACTATTCGAGATACCAGCCGGAACAATGGAGCAGGGCGAAGATCCTCTGGTATGTGCCCAGCGGGAGCTTAGGGAGGAAACGGGCTTCACCGCCCTACATTGGGAAAAAATCTTGTCATACTACAGTGCACCGGGATTTACGGATGAGCACCTTCACTTGTATCTGGCAGCCGGACTGACTGGGGGAGAAATAGAACTAGATGAAGACGAGTTTGTTGAGACCATACGCCTGCCTCTGCCAGAAGCCTACCGTATGATCTTTGAGGGGAAAATTTGTGATGGCAAGAGTATCATCGGGATTCAATATGCAGTTGGCCTAGGATAATAAATATATGTTAAGCCTTCTCAACATAATCCAGTCTTAGGAGTCCTGTCTTTGATGGAACAGAAAGGAAGTACGAACCACCTGCCTCCAGCTTGGAAGAAAAAATGGGATATGACGGTGAACAATATTAGCAAGGAGAGGACTATCCCCATACCTTATGTACCTCTAAAATCACGGGCTTTTCTCATGGCGCAATTTTCACTGCTGTCACGGTCTGGTAGCTTGCTGACTATTTCAATAAGCTTAGCCTTCTCAAAACGGGAGGGCTTTTTTGTTTGACATGTGAGGAAATGCGTTATAACACTAGTATACTAATGAACTAGTTCACTGGTATTGAGGGGGTGAAGTGATGGCTTATGATAGTTCGCGGCCGATATACAGGCAAATAATTGATGGCTTTCAGAAACAACTTGTACGGGGAGAATTAAAGCAGGGAGATAAAATACCTTCTCAGCGGGAGTATGCCGAGAAAGCTCACATTAATCCTAACACGGTGCAGCGGGCCTACCGAGAAATGGAAGCGATGCATATGGTGGAAACGCTGCGCAGACAGGGTACTTATGTAATAGTAACAGAGCCAATGTTAGCAGACATGGGAGCCGATCTGGGCCAGAAAATCCTGAGTTATTTTATAACGGAGATGGAATCATTGGGATACGACTATGATGGGATGATTAAGCTGTTACGTTCAGAACAGGATCAGAGGGCGGCGGAAACTAGAGATGATTGAGTTCAAAAATGTATCCAAAAGATTTGAAACTACGGTAGAATGGTAAAAAAGCTGGAAACGGGGATTAATATTGAGATCTGTTGAGAGAGTAAATGAAGAATTGGGAAATGACGGTGAATCACTGCGTCATTATTTTGCCGATCTCCATATTCACATCGGAAGTGCCCGGGGCAAGGCAGTTAAAATTACTGCTTCCCGCCGTCTGGATTTACGGACTATTATTTTTTATGATGCACCCCGCAAAGGTCTTGATATAGTGGGCATTGTAGATGCTGGCAGCACGTTGGTTGCTTTTGAAATTGAGGAGATGCTGTCAACAGGAGAACTGGCCGAGGTTGAAAATGGAGGATTTCTGGCACCCAACGGGGTCTTGCTGATTGCCGCCTGTGAAGTGGAGAGCAGGGAGGGGGTCCACGTTATAACCTGTCTTCCATCTTTACAGCGAATAAAGGATTGGCAGAAATACATCAAGAGCAGGGTACATAATATGCAGCTATCCACTCAGAGGGTGAATGCTAGTGTTCGAGATATTATAACCCTGAGTAACCAGCTGGAGGGCATTTTCTATCTGGCCCATGCTTTTACTCCCCACAAGGGGGCTTACGGGATGTGGACAAATAAACTTGCCAGTAAACTCGGGGCAGACACTGAGCAAATAAAGGTATTGGAACTTGGCTTGAGCTCCGATACGGGTATGGCGGATATGCTGGCGGAAACACGGGGAATAACCTTTCTGTCCAATTCAGATGCTCATTCATCGCCCAATGTTGGCCGGGAATACAATCTGTTGAGCATGGGAAACCCAAATTTTAATGAATTGAGGCTTTGTTTGGGCAATCAGTTGGGGCGGCGGGTTATAGCCAACTATGGCTTACATCCCCGTCTAGGAAAATATCATCGCAGTTACTGTCCGGAATGTGCAATAATCATCGATGATGCACCACCCATCAACTCTTGCCCAATTTGTGGAACTTCTAAAATTGTCATGGGTGTTTATGATAGAATCGTAACTATACGCGATTATGAACATAGTCAGCATCCTCCGGGAAGACCTCCGTATTATTATCGAGTACCGTTAAAAGATTTGCCGGGAATCGGACCCAAGATGTATAATAAACTGCTGAATGTTTTCCCCAATGAGATTGAGCTAATGGAACAAATACCTATTGTTGATATAATCGAAGTTGCAGGGAAGAAGGCAGCCAATGCTATTAATGACATGCGTTTAGGCCGCTTGACGATTACTCCCGGAGGTGGCGGTAAATATGGCAAGGTTAGCTCGGATCCTGCTTGGCAATAACAGCAATGGAGACAGAGAGCAGTTCCTTACCTGTGGGCAGTGGACAGTCACCTTCTCGATAGATGTTTTTAAGTCTATTGGCAATCTTTGGTAGGGAGAATTGCAAATAATAGGTGGGGGAATAAGATATGAAACCAGTTTATATTATAGGGCATAAAAATCCCGATATTGACAGCATTGCTGCGGCAATTGCCTATAAGGTATACAAACAGAGTACTGAAAATGGTCTCTATTTGGCTGCCGCCGCCAGTGAATTAAGCGAAGAACTGAAATGGCTTCTAAAACACCTTGATTTCGAACAGCCCCTCATAGTTAACGATGTAGGGACTAAGGTAGAAGATTTATTGGATGAAGAACCACCTGTATATACAGGTACAGACACTACTTTGGTCGAACTGGGCAATTTTATGCGTACCAATAAATTAAAGACCATTCCGGTTCTGGATGAAAAACAAAGATTTTTGGGTCTTATCACTATTGGTGATATTGCCATGTTGTTTATGGATGCTTTGGGCACCGGGCGAGAGATCGAACGTAGTCCGGAGATATTAAAGAAGGTGCTTGAACAAAAATCAGGTGACATAATGAAGACCAGAGATTTAATATTGTTTGAACCGTATGAGAAGGTAGATGAGGCCAGAAGAAACATGCTTTCCAGCCGCTTCCGCAACTACCCGGTGGTTAACGATGAAAACCGCTATCTGGGAATGATCTCCCGTTATAACCTTCTGCAAATGAAACGCAAGCAGGTCATTTTGGTGGATCATAATGAGAAGAAGCAGGCCGTGGATGGCATTGAGGAAGCGGAGATATTAGAAATAATAGACCATCATCGCGTGGGTGACCTGCAGACGCTGTGGCCGATCTATTTTCACAATGAACCAGTCGGATCAACATCCACCCTGGTAGCAGAGTTGTTTCTGCTGAATCAGGTCTTTATGACTTCTCGCCTGGCTTCATTGCTCTTATCAGGAATAATGTCCGATACCATGATTTTTAAATCTCCAACTACTACAGCCAAAGATAAGAGGATAGCTCATGAGCTTGAACTTATATCAGGTATAGATGCGCTGTCTTGGGGCAAGAAACTATACTCTGAAACTAGCCGGGTGGATAAACAGTCTGACGAAGAGCTCATCAGTGAAGACCTAAAGGAATATGTCAGCGGAGACACGATTTTCGCTATTAGTCAGGTGGAAACGGTGGATTTAGCCGCTTTTGCCGAACGCCGCAATAATCTGGTCAAGACCATGGAAGCCATGTGCGAACGTAAGGGTTATGGTTTTATGTGTCTGATGGTGACCAACATCTTTGAGGAGGGAACCGAAATGATTGTTGCTGGTAAAAAGAGTGCCCTGGTGGAACTGGCTTTCAAACATGAACATGTAAATGGCGGAATCTTCCTGCAAGGGGTTCTATCTCGTAAAAAGCAAGTAGTTCCCGTAATTTACCAAATGCTGCGCCGAGAAAATATGATTTAGAAAACTGCGGTGCCAATGTCACCAAAATGTAAGTGGATTAGCTCTAACTCCTCGTCATATCCGGCTAATCCACTTACCTATTGTCTATTCTGTTCAAACTAGAAATCACCTCTTTCTCACCCTCCATCGAGTTATGCTTCCACCGTACCCCGACTGGCTTAAAGCCTTTGCGTTTTTGGGCTGGTCACCATAACCACTTTCCAGGGTGTACTATTCTGCTTACACCTTTCTACACTTATGTTTCTACCTATAGTATATGAATAAAATAGATTTTTTGCAACTGCTTAAAGCCTGGACTTTGCTGTCCCTTTCTTTTTTGCATAAAGTTGGCAACCCCAAAATATGATTGAAAAGAGAGGTCGGAACCATGAATCATTTTCCAGGAAAGGATGCACCATGAGACCAAAGCACCGTTTGAAACAGCACATAAGAGAAAACCGGTGGCAGTACTTGCTGATCACGCTCATATTCTTGACCGGGATCTTAGTTGGTGACTATAAAGCGCTAGGGTTAACCAGCGGGGTGAAGAGCCATTTACTTACTCTTATCGATAACTATTTGAAAGGAGGAGTGAACGTAGGCCTGGATAAGCAGGCCATATTATTCAATTCATTTATTAACCAGGGCAAGAGCATAATAGCGGTGTGGTTTCTGGGATTGACCATAATTGGGATGCCAATCATACTGGCTCTGGTATTTCTAAAAGGCTTCTCCCTGGGCTTTACCATCGGTTTTCTGGTTAAGGAAAAAGCAGTGTCGGGTATTTTGATCAGTATTCTATCAATTCTGCCCCAGAATCTTGTATTCATACCGCTGCTTATCATCTGGTCGGTAGTGGGCATCAATTTCACTTTTTATATTGCCAGAGGCAGGTTGGGGAGTGGAATTCCTCTGAGTAAGGGCTTTATTAGCTATACCATGCTAATGATGATTTCTCTTGGCGTTGTACTTATTGGTTCCCTTATTGAAGCTTACCTTTCGCCATGGTTTCTGAGTCTTTTCATTTAGCTTAATAACAGGAGGTTGACTAAGGATGATTATTGTAGTGGGAAAATGGAAACAAAAAATAATCCGGCTGGCGACGATTGCAGTGGTCATAGCTCTATTCGCAGCTGCTATCCCCCTAATCTCAGGAATATTTTATGAAAAAGTACCAGTTTTCAGCGGTTGGATGAAAGACGAAACCCCCAGTGGAAATCCCATGAGGGTGGAGAGTACCCCCCAGACCACCGATTTCAACCAAAGAGTAGACCAGTTTGTGATAAAGATGCAAAATTTCTACCATGAAGAAAAAGAATAAGGGCCAGCCAATCCAATAGAATCAGATTGCAGCACGAATCTTTAATAGTGCAGCAGGGAGGTATGTGCGAAATTCTGATAACATGGTGAATATCAATTGCACAGTATTTGAGGAAAAATGGCATTGTAAGTCTAGGAAACTATTATTTAGTTGGCTCCAGGCAGGAATAAAGGGCGGATGTGTCTAATTGGGAAAAGAAAAACAGGAGGAAGGCTGTGGACAGATATATAATAGCCTTCATGGACTTTATTCAATATGATAAAGGCCTGTCAGCCAATACTCAGGCTGCCTATAGATGTGACCTCTATAAGTTTGCGGAATACCTGCACAAATATTGTCAGGTAGACAAATGGGAAGAGGTAAACAAACGCCATATTATTAACTTCCTGGCCTGGGAAATGGATCAAAAAGCGGCCAATTCTAGTGTTGCCCGCAGCTTTTCCAGCATCAAAGGATTTTATAAATTCTTAGTTACTGAAGAATATATTGGATTGAATCCTACCACTGACCTTGAGACTCCCAAAATTAAGCGTAAACTGCCGCAGGTTTTGACTATCGAGGAAGTGGACAAACTAATGGAACAGCCCAATGTATTACTTGCCCTTGGATTAAGGGACAGAGCAATGTTGGAATTGATGTATGGCACTGGGATTAGGGTCTCAGAACTCCTGGCAATGCAATTGGAGGACATTAATATTATGGCCGGATTTCTGCGCTGTGTGGGTAAAGGCAGGAAGGAACGTATTATTCCTGTCAATCAAACATCTATCCAGTGGATAGAACGATACTTGGCCAGATCCCGTAATTTCCTCCTAAAGGGAAAGATCGACCGCACCCTGTTTCTTAATGCGCATGGTAAGAAATTAAGCCGTCAGGGATTCTTTAAAATTCTGGCGCAATATGGTGACAAGGCCAGTATAGCCAAGGACTTAACTCCTCATACCTTGCGTCATTCTTTTGCCACTCACCTATTGGAGAATGGTGCTGATTTACGCGCGGTCCAGGAGATGCTCGGCCATTCCGACATTTCTACGACCCAGATATATACACACCTTACCAAGAGTCGATTGCGTGAGGTCTATCATCAGTGCCACCCTCGAGCTTGAAGGTAGGGGAAGAGGTAAGCTATTCTATAGGATGATTTAGTAGGAGGAGGAAATTAGCAATGGGCAAACGAGCCATTTTAATTGTTCTGGACAGCGTGGGAATTGGTGCTGCCGAGGATAGCTGTCTGTATGGGGATCAAGCCTGCAATACCCTTAAACATACCGCCCATGCAGCCGGTGGTCTCAATTTACCTAATATGCAGGCCTTGGGCCTGGGGAACCTGGAGGATCTGCCAGGGGTTAAGCCGATTGCCGCAGCCCAAGGAGTCTACGGTAAAATGATGGAGAAATCCAAGGGTAAAGACACTACTACTGGCCACTGGGAGATGATGGGTATAATTTTGGAAAACCCTTTTCCTACTTTTCCGCATGGTTTCCCTATCGACTTAATTAACGAAATAGAAAAACGGATTGGTCGTAAAACCATAGGCAATATAGTATCTTCCGGTACAGAAATAATTGCTAAGCTGGGTCAGGAGCATGCCCTAACCGGTTATCCGATCATATATACATCTGCGGACAGTGTGTTGCAGATTGCTGCTCACGAAGAGATAGTCCCGCTTGAAGAGCTATATCGAATATGTCGAGTGGTACGGGATCTGATGACCGGTGAATATGGGGTAGGCCGAGTAATAGCACGCCCTTTTATTGGTCAGGATGGTAAGTTTGTAAGGACTCCTCACCGTCACGATTATTCTTTGGAACCTGAACACAGCATATTAGAGAGCATAGTGGCAGCTGGACAAAAGGTCATCGGGGTGGGTAAAATAAATGATATTTTTGCAGGCCGGGGCATTACGGAAACCCATTCGACCGAAAATAATCCGGACGGTATGCAAAAAATTATCAGTTTTATACAGGGTGATTTCGAAGGTTTGCTCTTCGCCAACCTCATCGATTTTGATCAGCTCTACGGACATCGTAATGATGCCCTGGGGTATGCCCGGGCTTTGGAGGAATTTGACACCTGGCTGCCCGAATTAATTAAGGAAATGCGGCCTGAAGATATTTTATATATTTCAGCTGATCATGGTTGTGATCCTACAACCACGGGGACAGATCATACCCGCGAATATGTGCCCCTGCTTGTATATGGGCAACAAGTCAAGCCTGGTTTTAACCTGGGGATACGTTCTTCCTTCGCGGATTTGGGTCAAACCATTGCAGAATTCCTGGGTATCAAAACAGAGATCGAGGCAGGACAGAGCTTTTATCAGCTCATCAGGAGTTAACATAAGGAAATGAACATGGGGAGCCGATATACCAATGAGAATGATAGATATAATACAGAAAAAGAAAAATGGTACAGTTTTGGCTAAGGAAGAAATAGACTTTTTTGTTAGTGGTTATACAAAGGGTGATATCCCTGATTATCAAATGTCAGCATTACTTATGGCTATTTGTTTTCAAGGCATGACTAAGCAAGAAACTAGTGATTTAACTCTTGCTTATGTAAGCTCTGGTGAAATTGTTGATTTGTCTGGAATAGAAGGTATCAAAGTGGACAAGCATTCAACTGGTGGAGTAGGGGACAAAGTAAGTCTAATAGTATTGCCTTTGCTGGCCTGTGTGGGTATTCCTGTTGCTAAAATGAGTGGTAGGGGATTGGGACATACCGGAGGTACTATAGATAAATTAGAGGCAATTGAGGGCTTTAATACGGCGTTAAGTGAAGAACAATTTAAATTTAATGTGAATCAATATAAAATGGCAATTATAGGCCAAACAGCAAATTTAACTCCTGCTGATAAAAAAATATATGCATTAAGAGATGTTACCGCAACCGTAGATAGTATTCCCTTAATCGCCGCCTCTGTAATGAGCAAAAAGATTGCTTCAGGTGCAGATGCAATTGTTTTAGATGTCAAAATGGGCTCCGGTGCTTTTATGAAGTCGTTAGATGATGCCAGAGAATTAGCGAAGACTATGGTCGAGATTGGTAATGCATTAAATAGAAAAACTGTTGCTATTATTACTAATATGAGTCAGCCATTAGGTTATGAAGTTGGAAATGCTAATGAAGTTAAAGAAGCAATTGAGGTATTAAAAGGCCACGGCGCTAAAGATTTAACTTCTGTGTCTTTAACAATAGCATCTTATATGGCAGTTTTAGGTGGTGCTTTTAATGATTTCGATATTGCTTATAAGGAGTTAGAAATAATAATCAAATCTGGTAAAGCTATCGATAAGTTAAAGCTTTTTGTGGAAATTCAGGGTGGCAATCCTCAAGTAATTGAGAATCCTGACAAGCTTCCAAAAGCAAAATATCATATTGAAATAAAAGCATTAAGTGATGGCTATGTAAATTCTATTGAAGCTGAAAGTATTGGAATATCAGCTATGTTACTTGGTGCTGGGAGAAAAACCAAAGAGGATAAAATTGATTTTTCGGCTGGAATATCTTTAGTGAAAAAAATAGGTGATAAGGTCAGTGTTGGAGAGACGTTATGTGTCCTGCATACAAATATGGGTGATTCTGAGGAAGCAGCAACAATGGCATTCAAGGCATTTATGATTTCAAAAGAAGAACCAATCATACTAAACTACGTTTATGATGTGATTGAATAAACTTGGTAAACAATTGTAACAACACCAAGTCGTCTTGTGTACTGATTATAGTTTTAGGTATATGAGGGCAGAGAGTAATATCTCTGCTTTTGGATTGGGGGTACTTTTATGTCTTAAACTCTATTAAAATTAGGATACAATCACTTTTCAAATAACCAGAAACCGGTTCTGCAACCTTTGATTTTTCAAACTCTGTAGTGAAAATAATATTTGCTGGCCTATTGGAATAATGGAAGCAAGACAACTGAATGACATAATAGCGCGTGTACCTCAATATAATTTATAAGTAGTTATACGATAGGGGGAGGTACATACGGGATGAGAGGTAGACTTAAAGCAGTCGGGTGGGTCTTGATTCTATTAATGTTTTCGTGGGTTGGGATGGTGGGCGCTGAGCCTAAAATGGAGAGTGTGAAGGCAGAGGCCTATGTATTAATGGATGCCGATTCCGGCAAAATTCTAGCCGCTTACGATGAAAATAAGCGCTTGGCTCCAGCCAGTATGACCAAATTGATGACCCTGATATTGGGTGTAGAAGCCCTTGAGGAAGGAAAGGCAAATCTAACTGACAAGGTCGTTACCAGCGAAAATGCCTGGAAAATGGGCGGCTCACAGATTTATCTGGAGCCAGGCGAGACAATGACTTATGAAGAAATGATGATTGCTATTGCGGCCGGTTCGGCCAATGATGCCTGTGTTGCTGTGGGTGAATTTTTGGAAGGAACCCACCAGAGTTTTGTGGATAAGATGAATGCCAAAGTACATGATTTAGGATTGGAAAATACTCATTTCGCAAACGCTTATGGTTTACCGGCCGAAGGGCATTACACCTCAGCTTATGACATGGCCGTTATCGCCCGCTATGCTTTAGCTCACCCTCGTGTACTGGAATATACTTCTATAAAAGAATATAATCTCCGCCAGGGTAAATTCAAACTGTACAATACCAACAAACTGCTTTGGTGGTATCAGGGGGCGGACGGTTTCAAAACCGGGTGGACCAACGAGGCAAAATACTGCCTGACATCAACTGTAAAACGGGACGGCCTGCGTCTAATTTCGGTAGTAATGGCATCTCCGGAGGTGCGCGGCCATTTTCGCGATTCCATGGAATTGTTCAATTATGGTTTTGCCAAATATGCCTATAAATCCTTCTTTACCCGGGACAGTGTATGCGGCCTGGTACAAATCGGCAAAGGGACGGAAGGCGAAGTAGAGGCGCTGGCAGCGGAGGACGCCGGATCAATATACCTGAAAGGGGAAAAGGACAATATTAGCAACCAAAAACAACTCCTTCCCTACATTAATGCACCAATTACCAAGGGTCAAAAATTAGGTGAGATACAGATATTTAAAGACGGCAATCTCCAGAAAACAGTAGACCTTGTTTCGGCAAAAGATATAGCCCGAGGTGGTCTAATTAAAGAAATAATGAAAATGTATGCCGAAACTTTCCTTTTATAAATGGAATTTTGTGGAAGGACTTATCCCCTGCTTGTAGAAAGTCTTATAGGGTAATGAAACAATAACACCGCGATCTTTAAAGGGTTTTTATTGTTTGGTTATCACGTGGTTTAAGACAGACTAACAAGGAGGGGACTTTTGCGTGGATCTAGAATTCAAACAGATTAGAAATACTCTATTGGTAAGGATCCAAGGTGAAATGGATATGGTGGTAGCGGAGAAGCTCCGCAAAGAAATAGACAGGAAGCTCGAAACTAAGAAAATAAGCAATCTAATTATTAATCTGGAAAAAGTCAGCTTTATTGACAGCTCGGGGTTAGGGGTAATTATCGGCCGGTACAAAAAGATCACGAGTTTAAGCGGAAGAATGTTCATCGTCGGAGCCCGTCCGTCAGTTCATAAGATATTAACATTTTCGGGCATTAACAAGCTGGTTTCCATGTATAATAACGAGCAAGACATTATTAATATTTAGGGGGAGGTGAATACCAGCTCTAAGGGGCAAATCCCTCAGCTGGACAGGCCATGAATATGAAGAATTATGTGCGTTTTGAGTTCCAAAGTTTACCGGAGAATGTTTCCTTCGCGCGATCTTGTGTGGGAGCTTTCGCAGCGCAACTAAATTGTACGCTGGAGGAAATAGAGGAGATTAAACTGGTGGTATCAGAAGCGGTGTCCAATTGTATTATACACGGATATGCCAACCAAACCGATAAGAAGGTCCTTATCATGGCTACTATCTTGGGTGACAGCAGTATGGAAATAATGATTGAGGATTATGGACAAGGAATTGCTGATATTGAACAAGCCATGGAACCCAATTTCTCCAGTGATCCAAACCGGACCGGACTGGGTTTTACTCTAATGAAGTCTTTTATGGATGAGCTCGAGGTTGAAAGTCAGCTAGGTCAGGGGACCATTATCAAGCTCAAGCGTTTTTTTGCGGTCAAAAATAAAGAAGCATTAGCTTAAAGGGGGAATATATATGCCCCCGGATAAATACCAGAAAAATGACAGCCTGCTAGTAAAGGCTCAGAGCGGCGATGCCGACGCCAGATCCAGTTTTTATGAGGCCAATCTGGGACTGGTCTATATGGTGCTGGAACGCTTCAAAAATACTACTTATGATTATGATGATTTATTTCAGGTTGGTTCCATCGGTTTAGTAAAAGCAATCGATAAATTTGATTTTACTTTTCAGGTTCGTTTCTCGACCTATGCGGTACCGATGATTATTGGGGAAATAAAAAAGTTTCTAAGAGATGATGGAATCGTTAAGGTACAAAGAGGCCTAAAGGAAAACTACAGCAAAATACGCTGGGCCCAAGAAAAATTGCGCGGGACTCTGGGCAAAGAACCTACTATTGGGGAAATAGCAGATCTACTAGCAATAGACAAAGAAGAAATCGTAATGGCCATGGAAGCCTGTCAGTCACCTGCATACATATATGACACATTTCAAGGGGAAGAAAAAGAGCAGATATCCCTTATTGACAGACTAGCGAACGATGAAGGCAATGTTATGATGCTTGAAAAACTGGCTTTACGTGAGGCATTGAGTAAGTTGGAAAGCAGAGAACGAGAGATCATCCTAAGACGATTTTTCCGTGATGAAACTCAAGCAGCAATTGCCGATGATATTGGAGTATCCCAGGTGCAGGTATCGCGTATTGAAAAAGGGGCTCTCCTGAAATTGAAAAAAGTGCTTGAATAATAATTCCTTTCAAACGTAATAATAAGCCTGAACAGATTTGAAAGGAGATAGTAAATTGCAGATCAGAGTTGCAGAATTTGTAGGAGAATCCCATAAGGATTGGCAGGATGCTGTTAATAACGCTATATACGATGCATCCAAAACCTTTACTAATATTACCGGAGTAGAAATACAGAATTGGACAGCTAGTGTTCAGGGCAGCAAAATCGTTGATTATAAGGCTAATATAAAAATAGCTTATACTGAATAGGTTTTGCCCACTATTCAAGGGATAGAACTAAACAATTGAACCCAGGGAACGTTCTTTTTGCAATGAAGCAAGGGGACGCAATGAAGCAAGGAAGCAAGGGGACGTTCTTTTTGCTTCCGACTTATAAAAGGCACTAGGCGGAACAAGAGGACGGTTCTCTTGTTCCACCCTTGTTCCAATAATTTTTATTATCTGATTTTCTTCAGAACAAAATAACATTCATTATCTATATATTCCATTCCTCTATTTTTATTTCTGATATATTTTTATTGGTTTACTATATTCTTTAACAGATTTCTGAAAATTCACATTTACATTTTCAACCACCGAATATCCTTTGCCTTTTCTCCGAATTAGTGCATCCAAAAGAATCAACGGATCATTTAGTGCTTCTATTGCGTTATGATGATTGTTTGTCAATATAATTCCACCTGGTTTAACATATTTCTTGCATGATTGAGTGATCCCTTCGGCATATAATGCAATCAGTAGATCATAATTATTCTCTCTTAGTGGAAGCTGTCCGGTATAGTCATTTTCAAGAAACTGAACATAAGCTGGCTGTTTATAAATTTTGTTGGTATTAACAAAATCCAATATACTTTGAGTATGATTAAAAAAATCCCTGGAAGCTTGGCTGATGTCTACATATACAACATGCTGAAAATAGAAAGACGGTGTTATATGCACAGAGCAGCCCGGATAAATTGCAGTAAAGCATTTATATTTATTTCTTACTACCTCAAATAATCCTGCTCTCTCAAAATTTATATCCAAATACAATTTATTATATAAATCAATGCTTTTGTCGTTTTTCATTCAATCTCCTTTCTACCACTCTTTTCCTATCTTATTACCTACTTTACTAGGTTTGCACAAAATTAACAATGATTCAAAACGGTGCAAACCCTCAATCCTCACACAGCATTCCACGTGGCTTGAGCGGTTAAAAATAATGCCTAGAAGCAAAAGGATGTCAAGGGGGCGGGGCTCTTGTTCCAGGCATCTTTTTATTACCTAACGACAACCAATATTCAGAGAACATAGAAGGGTGGAACAGAAGAACCGTCCCCTTGTGACTAAAGGGTACCATGTTAATCCGAATTTGCTATGGATATTTATGTATAAATGGTCATTCTATAGCCAACAATAATGTACCAAGGGGGATTTTAACATGAGTATGGATGAAAAATTAAAGACTACTCAGCAAGAAGAGTATCATCATCTGGTTAACCGGATCAAACCTAAACCCCCCGTTCTGCAAAATTGCATATGGGCTTTCGTAGTAGGTGGCTTGATATGTGTCGTCGGCCAGCTTATTCTTAATTACCTCCTGGGAATGGGAATTAATAAACAGGATGCTGGATCTCTGGATGCCATAATAATGGTGTTTTTAGGGGCCTTATTCACCGGTCTCGGAATTTACGATGATCTAGGGCAAAAGGCTGGGGCTGGTTCGATTGTACCGATAACAGGTTTTGCCAATGTTATTGTAGCCTCGGCCATGGAGTTTAAGAAAGAAGGTTACATTTTCGGGGTTGGTGCCAAAATATTTAGTATAGCCGGGCCTACGCTGGTATTTGGCTTTGTAGCCTCAGTAGCGATAGGTCTGATTAAACTCTGGCTAATTCAATGATAAAAAGGTAGGGGTAAAATGCCTGCATTAAAGAAAAGGGGTCAGCAAAGTTTAATGTTTAAGAATCCGCCCTTTATTACTTCCTGGGCCTCGCTGGTTGGACCCAAAGAGGGTGAGGGACCCTGGGGTCCACACTTTGATAAGGTTTTTGAGGACTATCTTTTAAACGAAGAAAGCTGGGAAAAGGCAGAAACTAAAATGCTGCGTGAGGCAGTAATAATGTCTCTGAGCAAACAGGGGCTTAAGCCCGGAGATGCCGAGCTTTTTCTGGCCGGCGATCTTCTCAATCAGATCATATCTTCCAGTTATGCTGCTCGGGAAATAAATATCCCCTTCCTGGGCTTATACGGAGCTTGTTCTACTATGGCGGAGTCTTTGCTAGTAGGCGCAGTGATGATTGATGGGGGATTTTATCAAAGGGTAGTTGCTGCTACCTCAAGTCATCATTACACGGCTGAGAGGCAATTTCGTTCTCCTATCGAGCAAGGAGTACAAAAGGTACCGAGTTCGCAATGGACAGCTACTGCCGCCGGTTCCGTGGTTTTACAATCAACTGGGGCGGGTGCTCGGATTACCTGCGCTACCGTAGGAAAAGTTGTTGATATGGGACAGACAGACGCTGCGAACATGGGCGGAGCAATGGCTCCAGCTGCTGCTGATACTATCAAGATGCATTTTAAGGATACGGGTCGCAAGACTGATTACTACGATTTAATTGTCACTGGAGACCTGGGTGCGGTGGGGATGGCTTTGGCTCACGAACTATTTATTAAAGACGGATTGGTACCCAGTCCCAACTATAGCGATTGCGGGGTACTCCTCTATGATGGCTTGCAGGGAGTTGATTCCGGCGGGAGTGGTTGCGGCTGCGCCGGCTGTATGCTGGCCGGTCCTTTACTCCATAAGGTGAAGAATGGAGAGATAAATCGGTTACTGTTAGTAGCCACGGGTGCCTTGATGAGTCCCACCAGTACCTTCCAGGGCGAGAGTATTCCCGGGATAGCTCATGCAGTAGCCATTGAGAATCTATAATGTCATCACCCAAAGATTCTCCAGGGAACATGTTATTTATAGAAATACATATAAGGGAGATTAAGTAAGATGTCGCTCTTAATGGCTTTTCTGGTTGGGGGCAGTATTTGCCTGGTTGGTCAATTGGTCATGGATTTAACCAAACCCGGTATTACCCCCGGTCATATTTTGGTAGGTTATATTACTCTGGGAGCTTTGCTCAGTGCGCTGGGATTGTACCAGCCCTTGATAAACATCGGCGGAGCAGGGGCTACTATACCTCTAAGCGGATTCGGTCATAGCCTGGCCCAGGGGGCTATAGCCGGGGTGCAGGAAAAGGGGATACTGGGAGCTTTCAGCGGCGGAGTTGCAGCCACTGCTGGTGGTATTACCGCAGCGATCGTTTTCGGATATCTGGCTGCATTAATCTTCAATCCGAAAGACTAAAAGGAACGCGTCTATTTCTTACTAATTTAAATTGGGAGGGCTGAAATCATGAAGGTGGGAATACCTCAAGGTCTTTTCTACTATTATTATTACCCTTTATGGAAGACATTTTTTCAGGATCTGGGAGCAGAAGTAGTAACATCTCCATCTACCAATCGGCAGATTATTGAAAAAGGTATTGAATCTGCGGTTGATGAAGCTTGCTTTCCCATTAAGGTTTATTACGGACATGTGCGGGAGCTTTGCCATGAGGCAGTTGATTACATATTTGTTCCCCGCTTGGTGAGTGTTGAGCCCCGTTCATTTATCTGCCCTAAATTTATGGGGCTGCCGGATATGATAAAGGCTGGTCTGTCAGATTTACCGCCTCTAATCGATATAACTATAGATATCAGCAGAACTGAACGATTTCTCAAGCGAGATATTGTTAGAGTCGGTCAGTTGTTTACTTCCCAAAAAAGCCTTATTCAGCAATCCTATCAACATGGTGTGGACGAGCTGCGTAAATGCAGGAAGTTATGCCAGAGCGGTTATACCATGGCTGAGGCGATAAGGATCTGGGAAGGCGAAGAAATCATCCTGCCATCGGCTTTTGATTTGAGCATTGGTGTTTTAGGCCATGGCTATTCTTTATATGATCAAACGATAAGCATGAATTTGATCGAAAGATTGCGCCAGATGGGTTGCCGGGTTCAGGTAGCAGAGATTTTGGATCAAACCGCGGTTGAAATAAAAGCCGCCGAGATACCCAAACGGGTATTCTGGACCCTGGGTCGCAAGCTGGTGGGCAGTGCTCTGCTGATGGAAAAACAAACGGATGTGGACGGCATAATCTATCTGGCCTGTTTCGGATGTGGACCAGATTCTATGATTGGGGAAATCATTGAGCGTAAGCTTAAGACTAAACCTTTTATGATGATGACTATAGATGAACATACCGGAGAAGCCGGCATGGTAACCAGATTGGAAGCATTTTGCGATATGCTGATGCGAAGAAGGGTGGTTAAAGGTGAAGATTACATTTCCGCACATGGGTAATATGCACATTGCCATTAAGGCTTTAATGGATGGTCTTAAACTGGAGGTTGTGCCTCCACCTCCCATTAGCAAGCGCACTTACGAGCTAGGGATAAAGAATTCACCTGAATTTGCCTGTATGCCTCTCAAAATTAATTTGGGTAATTTTATTGAAGCTCTGGAAAAAGGTGCAGATACCATAGTAATGGCAGGGGGATGGGGCCCTTGCCGCTTTGGCTATTATGCTCAGGTTGAGAGAGATATACTGGAAGGCCTGGGATACGACTTTAAAATGATTGTACTTGAGGCCCCAGATTCAAGGATTTACGATCTCGTTCATCAGCTCAAATCCTTGGGAGAAAATGTGTCCTTTTGGGAGGCTGTAAAAGCGATTAAATACGGTTGGAGCAAACTGAATGCGTTGGAATTGGTAGAAAGGCATTTCGACCATTGTCTACCGCGGGCATGGGATAAAGACCAGGTTGAAAAGATATATGACAATGCTTCCATAGCAATAGAGCAAGCTGGCAGCAAAGAAGAGGCTCAAGCAGCCGGTATGGAAGCCATCCAAGCCATGAGTTCTCTGGAATTCAAACTTGGGCAGCCTTTAAAGATAGGTCTGGTAGGAGAGATTTATACCTTGTTGGAACCTGCCGCCAATTATGATATTTGTCGCCTCCTGGGAAGGATGGAAGTGGAAGTATGCCGATCCACCTATTTGACCGAATGGCTAAATGACAATCTATTGGGCGGTTTGGTTAAGAAATCTATACGCAAGGGTTTGGTTAAGTATGCTAAACCATATTTGAATTACGAGGTGGGCGGACATGGGCTGGAGACGATAGGTCATACAGTTCACTTTGCCCGTTTAAAATATGATGGAGTTATCCAGATAGGACCTCTGACCTGTATGCCTGAGATTGTTGCGCAATCAATATTGCCATCGATCAGTCAGAAGGAAGGAGTGCCCTGTATGACCTTATGGTTCGATGAACTTTCAGGGACAGCCGGGCTTAGTACACGTCTGGAAGCTTTTGTGGATATGGTGCAAAGACAAAAATTTAAGGCAGCTAAATGCTTGAAGGAGGCATAAAAGTGGACTGTTATCTGGGAATTGATATAGGCTCAGTCAGCAGCAACCTGGTTTTGGTAGACAGCTATTATAATCTGGTTCAAAAGATTTACCTGCGTACTCAAGGCAATCCGATTAAAGCTATAAGAGAAGGTTTTTCCATTCTTAGCGAGAGCAGCAAAAAGAAAGGCATTGCCATTAAAGGCGTTGGAACTACTGGCAGTGGTCGCTATCTGGCAGCGGTTTTAATAGGAGCGGACGTAATAAAAAATGAAATAACCGCCCATGCGGTGGCCGCTGCCCATTTGTACCCGGAAGTTAAGACTATTATAGAAATAGGTGGCCAGGATTCGAAGATTATTATCCTGCGCGATGGAATAGTCAATGATTTTGCCATGAATACAGTTTGTGCAGCCGGTACCGGATCTTTTCTGGATCAACAAGCTTCACGACTAAATATGCAGATAGAAGATTTTGGACAGATGGCGGCACTTTCAACCCAAGCGGTAAGAATCGCCGGACGCTGTGGAGTTTTTGCTGAATCTGATATGATTCACAAACAGCAGATGGGTTATCCTATGGAGGATATTATTATGGGTTTATGTGAAGCACTGGTAAGAAATTATTTAAATAATGTAGGCAAAGGCAAGAAAATAGAGGGCCCGGTGGTATTCCAGGGCGGTGTGGCAGCTAATGCCGGACTTAGAAGAGCCTTTGAAAAGGTACTAAATATGCCGATTAACATCCCTCAGCACTATGATGTCATGGGAGCCATCGGAGCGGCCATATTAGCAGTGGAATATATGCAGCGAAGTCGGGCTGCCAGCTTGTTTAGAGGCAATTCTTTCATTCTGGAGGGTGATTTCAGAACCAGCAGTCATGAGTGCAAAGGATGCCCTAATATCTGTGAAGTAGTGTGTATCAAACGTGACCGGGAGGTTCTGGCATATTGGGGGGATCGCTGCAAGAAATGGGAAAGCAGTTTGCGTGAAAAGAAAGAATCGGGTTTGAAAGTTGTTTAATATAACAATACGCTTGTTGCCTACCCAAGCCTATGTTAAAATCAAGGCTGTATATTATTTTAATCAGACGAGAGGAGCAATGATAGGAGATGAGTAGAGACGATCTAACCAAAATTGTGCTGCCAGAGGATAAGATACCGAAGTTCTGGTATAATGTTCAGGCTGATATGCCCAATCCGCTTTCTCCCGGGTTGCACCCCGGAACTAAACAGCCCCTTGGTCCTGCCGACCTGGCACCGCTTTTTGCTATGAATTTAATTGGACAAGAGGTATCCACGGAGAGATATATCGAAATCCCTCCCGAAGTAAGGGAGCAATACAAAAAATGGAGACCCTCTCCTTTGTTCCGGGCCCATGGCTTGGAAAAGGCATTAGACACTCCCTGCCGCATTTATTATAAATATGAAGGGGTTAGCCCGGTGGGCAGCCATAAACTGAATTCAGCTTTGCCGCAGGCATTTTATAATAAAATTGAGGGCATCAAACGACTGACTACAGAAACCGGGGCTGGGCAATGGGGAACTGCCTTGTCATTAGCCTGTAAGCTGTTTGATCTCGAATGTATGGTTTATATGGTGCGGGTAAGTTATGATCAGAAACCTTACCGCCGCATCCTAATGGGAGTATATGGGGCCCAGTGTGTACCCAGTCCCAGTAATCTCACCGAAAGTGGGCGGGCCGAGCTGGCGAAGAATCCAAATACCCCAGGTACTCTGGCCATGGCCATCAGTGAGGCAGTGGAAGACGCTGTTCAGAGAGAAGATACTCACTATTCTTTGGGAAGTGTTTTAAACCATGTTTGTTTACACCAGACCATTATTGGTCAGGAAGTAAAGCTGCAAATGGAAATGGTCGATGATTATCCGGATGTTGTGATTGGTTGTTGTGGCGGCGGCAGTAATTTTGCCGGTATTGCCTTCCCGTTTATTCCCGATAAATTAGCAGGCAAGAAAGTACGCCTGCTCGCCGTCGAACCGGCAGCATGCCCTACCCTTACCAGAGGTGTATTTGCTTATGACTTTGGTGATGTGGCAGGATTTACTCCTCTGTTGAAGATGTACACGCTGGGGCATGATTTTACACCAGCCGGCATTCATGCAGGCGGGCTAAGATATCATGGGGATTCCCCGCTGGTAAGCCAACTGTATCATGATGGTCTTTTTGAAGCCACCTCCGTGATGCAAAACGGTGTTTTTGAGGCAGCTATGTTATTTGCCCAGACTGAGGGAATATTGCCGGCTCCAGAGTCTTCGCACGCTATCCGCGCTGCCATTGATGAAGCTTTGAAGGGTAAAGAAGAGGGAATTCCACGTTCGATAGTCTTTAACCTAAGTGGTCATGGCCATTTAGATCTTAATGCATATGAAAACTATGTTTCTGGACAAATGGAAGATGTAGCACCCAGTGATGAGCAAATACAGGCCAGTTTGAAGAACTTACCTATAGTATAATTTAATATTATGTTATGCAAAAAATTGTCCCGGGTATCTCTGGAGGTACCCGGGTTTTCCATATCCAGTCCCATATAAGGAGACAAGCAGATGACTAGTTTAACCAAACGTTTAGCCATGGTGGCGGAAATGATTCGAACTGGACAACCTGCAGCCGATATCGGTGCAGACCATGCACAGTTGGCTATTCATCTGGTGCGGAATAAAATTGCACCCTGCTGTATTATTGGTGAATTGTCTGATGGACCTTATACCAGGGCCTGCGCAGCGGTTCAAGCCAGCACCATGAGTGATAGAATTAAGGTGCGGCAGGGGAATGGTCTCCAAGTCCTGGCGAGAGGTGAAGTTGGCTGGATCGTCCTGGCTGGTATGGGTGGAGATACCATAATCGATATTCTAGCCCATGATTGGGATAAAGCCGCCAGTTTCCAAGGTTATGTTTTCCAACCTATGAGTAAAGCGGAGGTATTGAGACAGCGCCTGGCCAGTCGGGGGTGGATTATTGAGGATGAGCGTCTGGTGCAGGAGAATGGCCATATTTACCTGGCCATAAGCAGCCGTCCCGGCAATTGCCCATATTATTTGACAGGCTTAGAATTAGAATTAGGTTCTATTATATTAAAAGCTGATACTGAAATAAAAAGGAAATACCTTGCCAGGTATTCACAAAAATGCCGCCGAATTTATAGAGATTTACTGCTTTCACCTCTGCAATTTAACCGTGTTTTGGCCGATGAATACCAGGAGAAGATCATAATATTAGAGGAGGTACTACATGCAAGCCAGAGTTAAAGACATTGCGGATATTGTGGAGAACCTTTTCCCCCTGCAACTGGCGGAGAAATGGGATAATACTGGATTACAGATTGGGTCTTTCAAATATCAGGTCAGTAGAGTACTGGTGGCACTTGATATGGATGAAGAGGTGCTTCACTATGCTCGAGAACAAAAGGCAGATATGATTATTACCCATCATCCTTTGTTTTTCAATGCTATTAAGTCCATAAATTATGATCAATCCGCAGGGAATTTATTAAAGGCAATTATTGAAGCAGGAATTACCGTTTACGCTGCTCATACCAATCTGGATGCTGGAAATCGGGGGCTGAATCAGATATTGGCCGAGCGTATAGGCTTACTTGATATTAAGCCTTTGGATAAAGGTCATAGTGAGGAACTTTACAAGTTGGTGGTATATGTTCCTATTGATCATGAATCTACTGTTCGACAAGCCATTCTGGAAGCAGGGGCGGGCCACATTGGCAAGTACCAGGATTGCAGCTTCAGAGCTCGAGGAACAGCCAGCTTCCGGCCTTTGCAAGGAAGCACACCTTATATTGGGCAGGAGGGAGTTCTGCAGGAAGTGGAAGAATATCGCCTGGAGACTATATTGCCAAAAGTGCAGCTTGAAAATGTCCTGCCAAAGATGCTGAAGGCTCATCCTTATGAGGAGGCGGCCTATGATCTGTACCGTTTGGAAAGACCCGGGCAGGTATTCAGCCTGGGAAGGGTCGGTAAACTAAATGCAGGGATTAGTCTTGAAGAGTTAGGTAATGATGTTAAAAAGAAACTGGGACTTAAGTTTCTGCGTATTGCTGGGGATATGAAAAAGTCGGTCAGCAAAATAGCTGTTGTCAGCGGTGCCGGAGCGAGTTTCATTAACAAGGCTCTTAGCCAAGGGTGTGACGTTCTAGTAACCGGGGATTTAAAATATCATGAAGCCAGGGAGGCACTTGATTTGGGCATAGCTGTTATTGATGCCGGACATCAGGGCACCGAGCAATTGATGAGCAGTTATTTATCTAACCTTCTGAAGGATGAAACCCAGAAAAGAGGGTTAAACGTTGAGTTTATATCCATAATGAACCGCGAATGTATCATTACGATATAAGATCGTTGTATCAATAAATTTGGAACTGTTTTTCAATTTTGGGGGAGTTATCAGCTCATCCCTGAATTAAGTACCGAAAAATAGGCATTATTTGCTGCAGCTATGTATAAAAATCCAATAATATTGGTAAAATGAAACTAAACAAAAAACTTAAAATTGCATTCTATTCTAAAAAACCTGAAAATTTTTATAAAAAATAATAAATATTAAAAATTTTATAAAAAAATTTAGTTTTTTAGCAGGATTTGCCGATTTTATGGGGAATGTAAAAAAAGGTAAAAAATTAAAAGGGAGGATTATGTCGTGAACAAATCGGAACTTGTGAAATCACTTGCTGAAAAAGCAGGATTCACGCAGAAAGATGCTGCGAAAGCCTTGGAAGCACTGGTAGGGACAATTCAAGGGGCATTAGCAAAGGGAGACAAGGTACAGATTATCGGATTTGGTAGCTTTGAAGTACGTGATCGTAAAGAAAGAAAAGTTATAAGTCCAGCAACAGGACAAGAAATTACGGTTCCAGCTACTAAAGTTCCTGCATTTAAACCCGGCAAATCCCTGAAAGAAGCTGTTGCACTACCCAAAGTAGTTGCACCACCTGCAAAAGGCGGTAAAAAGGCTGCGGCCAAGAAAAAGAAATAAATTATAGTAAGAGTAAAGGAGGTATATGTTTTAGTATACCTCCTTTTTTTGTCTTTTTTCTTAATTTCAAGCCATTACTCAATTTAGCTTTTGAGATTTTCCCAGTGCTCGGCTAGTTCAGCCAGCTCTGCCAAAGATATTCCCAGGTCTTTAGCATCGATTGCACCATTCAATCGTGCAATATCTTCCTTTATACCATCAATAGCGTCCATCTCGGCATGAAATTGTATTCTGGGGATAGCTTTTTTCCACGCCAAGTCTAAACGATTTACATCCTCCCGGGCATTATCCCACCGCTCAGAATTAAGATCAATTTCGATTTGATTAATATATTGAGGAATTGCATCTTTATCCGAGCGGGAGCTAATGAAATAACATCCTCCCTCCATAATAAATACAAAGATTACTAAAGAAATAATAGGAATAAGATAAGATGCCCACTTTTTCATCTCAAAAAAACCTCCAGTCTAAACTAATACAATAACGATGACTCTGTTTTTAATTATCTTTGTATGTGTCCACATATAAATTCCCCGAACCGTCTATGACAGCTAGGAATACTTCGGAAATATTGGCAATGCCTTTCTTTTTTAATTCCTTCTCAAGCCATAACTGATCTACGTTTGATTGTTTGAGATTCTCTTCGATTATTACGCCATCATAGACCAATTCGGTGCTTAGCCCTGAAGTTTGAGGAGTAAGTTTTAAGTCTTGAGGTGTCACTGGCAGGAATTCGGGCTTTAATAAGACTGATAACTTACCATTGGTTTCAACTATTGCAAAGCCAACCTGCTTTAGGTCGAAAATTCCTTTGTCCCGTAATTGCTCTAAAATATCACCCAGAGTATAACGTATAGTGCGCATAGCATCCTCCATAATCTGGCCATTCATTATTACTACGGTTGGTTCTCCGACGATATATTTGGCAGCTGACCGATATTTTAAGGTAAACCATTGTAAGGCCCAAACGATTAAAGCCCACACCATTAATCCAACCCAATGAGGCCAGGCGCGGCTGCTCAAATCGACTGAGAGAGTAGCTGCAATAGAACCAATGGTGATACCCAGTACATAATCGAAGAAGGTAAGCTGGCTTATTTGCTGTTTGCCAAGTATCCGTGCCATTATGAGCAGGGTGAAAAAACCGATTATACTGCGGACTAATACCACTATTCCTTCATTCATCTGAACACCTCTTACTAGAAATACTATAAGAATATTATTACCTAACTAAAGGTGGCCAATTCCACCTAAATAGCAAAGATAACTGACTGCCTATAAATACCAAACACTTCCTGGCTGTAAGGAGCATATTTTTAACATAGGCAATGGCGCCGCAGAGAGTTTATTTCTCTGTGCGCTTTTTTAATTTTTACAGTTGGGAGTGGAACATAAATGTGTGGAATAGCCGGTTGGTTAGATTTTAAAAATAATATTGCCGAGCAGCGAGCCATTATGCAAACAATGGTAAATAGTCTGATTCCCCGAGGCCCTGACGCCGAAGGCATTTGGGTCTCACCGCATGCCCTGCTCGGACACCGTCGACTGGTAGTGGTTGATCCAGAGGGTGGGGCGCAGCCTATGACGCGCAGCGGCAAAGGGGCTAACTATACCATCGTATATAATGGAGAATTATACAACACCCTGGAAATTCGGAGAACTTTAGAAAGTTGCGGATACTATTTTCAAACTCGTAATTCCGATACTGAGGTTTTGCTTACTGCCTATATTGAATGGGGAGCTGAGTGCGTTAAAAAAATAAACGGTATTTTTGCATTTGCCATATGGGATCACGAAAAAGAGCACTTATTTATGGCGCGAGATCGCGTGGGGGTAAAACCCCTTTTCTATATTAATCAGGGCAGCAGTTTTCTCTTTGCTTCAGAGATAAAAGCCCTATTAATTCACCCCGACATAGAGGCGGAAATCGATGAGGAAGGGCTGGCAGAAATATTGGTCATGGGCCCATCCCGTACCCCTGGACATGGAGTATTTAAAGGTATATCCGAACTCAGACCTGGTCATACCTTAACCTATGATCATCGAGGAATTAGAATAAAGCGGTATTGGTGTCTGGACAGCTTTCCTCACCAGGAGGATCTGGCTTCGACCGGCTGGCATCTGCGAGAACTATTTGAAGATACGGTTAGGCGTCAGCTGATAGCGGACGTACCGGTTTGCACCTTGCTTTCGGGAGGACTGGACTCCAGCGCTATTACTGCAGTAGCAGCGCAAGCATACAGAGAGCAGGGACTCCCTCCTCTAAAGACCTTTTCAGTAGATTATGTGGATGATGATAAATACTATCAGCCTAACTCTTTTGAAACCAGTGCTGATGCACCCTGGGCTCGTCGTGTATCAGATTTCTGGGAAACAGAGCATCATGCCGTTTTTATTAACAATAACGAACTTGCAGATGCTTTGATGCCATCTTTAGAGGCTAATGATCTGCCGGGTATGACAGATATTGATTCCTCACTTTATCTATTCTGCCGGGAAATACGTAAGCAGGTAGTAGTGGCAGTATCAGGTGAGTGTGCCGATGAAGTTCTAGGGGGATATCCATGGTTCAAACAAAAGGAAGTAAATTCCTTCCCATGGATTAGAATGTTGACAGAGAGAACTGCCTATTTATCTCCGGAATTGGTGCGGAAGATAAACCCGGAAGAATATAACCAGGAAAGATATCGCGAAGCCTTAGCAGAAGTACCCTATTTGGAAGGGGAAAGTTTAGCCGAGTCCCGGGTTCGTGAAATGTTTTATCTTAATATTACTCGCTTCATGCCTACCCTGCTTGACCGTAAAGACCGAATGAGTATGGCATGGGGACTTGAAGTAAGAGTTCCTTTCAGCGACCACCGTTTACTGCAATATATTTGGAACATACCATGGGCAATGAAAAACCATAATGGAATGAGCAAAGGGATATTAAGACATGCTTTAAATGGAATGCTTCCCGATGATGTCTTGCAAAGACAGAAGAGTCCTTATCCCAAAACCCATCACCCAGTATATGGTGAGACAGTACGCGCCGAACTGAAAAAGGTTCTCGAAAATCAAGCCTCTCCCATTTTAACACTTGTCAATCTTAAAGCTCTAAAAGGGGTAATGGAAACGGGTCAGTCTTTCCTAAAACTTCCCTGGTTTGGACAGCTTATGGGGGATGAACAGTTTATGGCATACTTACTCCAGATCAATCGCTGGTTACTAAAATATCAGGTAAGGATAAACATATAACAGGAGGCAGGCTACCAAACAAAGTGACGGCTCTGGGATAAGCGTACAGGTCCATTGGGACGGGGGGACAGGTTAACAGTCCCACTATTTAAGGGAAGCAAGGAAGCATGAAGGAAGCAAGGAAGGAAGCAAGCAAGGGAAGCAAGGGGACGTTCTTTTTGCTTCCATCTCAGCAACATAAATAATGGAAGCAAAAAGAACGTCCCCTTGCTTCCCTTGCTTCCTTGTCGTGGGACTGATAACCTGTCCCCCCGTCCCAATGCGCTTATAGATTTACTTGCATAAATAGGGACGGTTCATCGAGCCGTCCCTATTTGTGCAAGTAAATCTATAAGCGGAGTTCTGTATTTGATAATCATCTATCTAGGATGCCAGTTGCCTGGCACCTCAAGCGACCTAACCCGGGAGCGGGGCGGGCAACCTCAAAGCTCCTCTATTCGGTCTTGCTCCAGGTGGGGTTTACCTAGCCAGACAGTCACCTGCCTGCTGGTGAGCTCTTACCTCACCGTTCCACCCTTACCCGGCAATTGCCAGGCGGTTTATTTCTGTGGCACTTTCCTTGGGGTCACCCCCACTGGACGTTATCCAGCACCCTGCCCTGCGGAGCTCCGACTTTCCTCAGGTATAAATACCCGCGACTATCTGATTTACTTGCGTTCCTTATTATACATGAATAAATAGCCCTGAGCCAGATGTTTTATCTCTCTATAACTGAATTATTTGCTAATTTCTTAAAAAAAAATAAAAAGATTGCAGGATATTGTTATGCATTGGAGAATAGTCTATTAGAGAAAAGGTAACGTGAATGGATTTAAAGCAGCCAAATATAAAATGAGGTTGTTTTATAACATTCTGGGTAATAGAATTAACAGCAGAGTATTTCTAAAATGAGGGGGTGAACAAGTGTTAGCAATATTTGCTTCAGAAGCAGCAGCAGCTGGAGGACATGCGGCGGGAGGAACTGGATTATTCTATAATCCCCTTGTACTACTTTTAACGGTAGTAGTTGCGACCTACATATTCTTCAAATTCTGCTCCTGGGCCAAGAAATTTCAACTTTCAGGTCAAGTGAAAAAGTGGGTATTCATTCTTACTGGTGTTGGTGTGATATTTTTCAATGTACTCTACAGCCAGGGAAACTCGGCTATCAAAGCGAGCGGAAATTGGGGCGGTGCAACTACTGCTTTGCTGGCTTCGTTAGCATGGGTAGTGGTATTTGCATTTGTATTAATGGCAGAAACCAAACCGGAATAAACTAGGCAAAAGACGGTTGCTGACATTAGTGAAGGCCTGATATAAGCCCGTAATTGAGCGGTATAAGGTATGGGGACACACCCTTGTAGGGAATGTCCCCATATTTAGCTTTTTCAAATGAAGTCAAGATTACTTTTTAGGTAGCAGGTGGCGTAGAGCCGCCTTTTTTTGTTAATATTTTGTATAATGGAATAGGAACTTTGGACGGATATTTTCTGAGCAGTGTCTCCACCAGCCAATAACGAATCTAGGAACAGTAGGTGAAAATATGCCAGACCAGGTTAAAATGACAATTGTAGAGCCAGATGGGAATAAATACAGTTTATGGACTATTGGTGGTAAAACTGTTTGGGAAGCCTTGGAAATTATAGGCTGGGATACGGGCGGTTCCTGTGGGGGCATAGGAACCTGCGGAAAATGCAAATTCCGTATCACAGGCAGAATCAGCGAGTTATCGATCAGTGAAAGAGAGCATCTTATTCCTGAAGAAATAAGGAATGGACAGAGATTAGCCTGTTTGGCTGTTATTGAGGGAGATTTTACTCTTTATATTGACTACTGGCAAACCGATGCCAAGGCTAAAACCACCTTGCTAAGACAACACCCGGGTACAGTCAGCCAGAGCGGGATAAGTAACAAGGAGTTTTTTATTCCTGGACCTCTCCAGGAACTTCCTGTCCCCATTTATGATCGCATCAAAAAAGCTCTTGCCCCTTATAGATTGGAATTAAGTGTAGATAATTTGAATTATCTTGCATCTCTTGATCGACCAGGACGGCCTGCACTGGAATTGCATGCAGTAATAATTGACGAAGATAGGGTACAGTACGTGGGACGCAAACACGAATCGCTATTTGGACTGGCCTTGGATATTGGCAGTACCAGCCTTTTTGCCGCCTTGCTTGATTTGGAGACCGGCGAGACGGCAGCTATGGCGTCTCATAGCAATATGCAGCGAATATACGGAGAGGATATTATTTCACGGGTAAATTATGCAATCGAACATGAAGAAGGTGCTCGGGCTTTACAGCGCATACTTATCAATAACCTGAATAGTATGATAGAAGAAATGCTGGCGGAAATAGGGGTTAAACCTATTAATATATATAGATTGACGGCAGTCGGAAACCCGGTTATGCTTCATCTCCTTACGGGGCTCAGTCCGGTCGGATTTGGAACAGCACCATATACTGGTATCTTTGCGGAAGAAATGGAGATTCCGGCCATTAATCTGGGGTTGAATGTAAACCCATTAAGTAAGCTGATTTTACTGCCTCAATTGGGAGGATTTGTGGGTGCTGATACTACAGCCTGTCTATTGACCCTATCGCCTTTAAAAGATCAGACCTATTTACTGATTGATATCGGTACAAATGGTGAAATTGTACTTAATCACCAAGGAAAGATGTGGGCGACATCAGCTGCTGCGGGACCAGCGTTTGAAGGCGGGGCGGTTGGCTGTGGAATGAGAGCCGGTCACGGTGCTATAGATAAAGTATTTACAGATCAAGAGCAATTGGGTTTCAGAGTGATTGGCGGGGGACTCCCCCGCGGAATCTGCGGCTCAGGTATTATTGACCTGATTTCAGAATTATTGAAGAATAACTGTCTTGATAAAAATGGCAGTTTTACCGAACAGGCCAAGCTTAGTTTTAAAATGAGGACTGGGGAGCATGGTGCAGAGATAATTTTGGTTGAGGAAAAAGGGACTATATCTGGTTCTCCCCTGGTTTTCAATCAGGATGATATCAGGCAGGTGCAGCTGGCCAAGTCAGCCATACGCACTGCTATTGATTTGATGCTGCAAAAGGCTAATATTAATCCTGCTATGCTTGATAATATTTACTTGGCTGGAACCTTTGGAAGCTATTTAGATCCTGCCAACATAGTGAATATAGGCATGGTTCCCAATATTGATGCAAGCAAAATGAGAAACATAGGCAATGCAGCTGCTGAAGGAGCAATTATGGCCTTGTTGTCACCGGCCAAGTTACATGAAGCAGCCCTACTTAAATCGAAAGTGCAATATATGGAATTAGCAGAGCAAGAGACATTTCAAACGACTTTTTTGAAAAACCTGAATTTTTAAGATATATTCTATTTTCTTTAATTACCAGGCTTCTGAAATCTCACCGAACTTGTTGCTCCTAATTCTACATAAGCTTTACAGAAAGTGGACGGGATAAAACCTGAAGACCGGACAAAATAAGTTTAAGAATGAAAAACACGAAAGAACAAAGGCAATACCATGATGACTATCTCGGCCAAATACTGCACCTAAAGCATGCACAAACAGTGACCAGAGCGCTGTATATGGCCAGTATGGCCCACTGACAGAGCGAGCAAAAAAGGCACCCAAGGGCACCTCACCCTCCGGGTACCACTGATGTACCGTATACGGTACGATTAAGGTTGCACCCTTAGGGCACTACTGATGTGTCGTTGCACGACACAATTAATGTTGCTGATGTTCGCTTCGCGAACTAATAATGTTGTTAAGCAGCAAGGTAATCGGAAGGCCCATGATTGAGGCGGATAATGTATGGGGACACACCGGAATTAAGGTTTTGGGACACACCAGAATTAAGGTTTTGGGACACACCTCTCCGAGGAATGTCCCTTGGAATGTCCCCGTAACAAAATTGGCTTTTGTCAACGGCCTGAAACGAAGGCGGACAGCCTTGTTTTTTTGATTTCCTGACTATATTTTGCACAAATACTGCCAAAATGCCTCCTTGATTTATTGATATAAGAGTGTTTAAATGTATTACGATAAGAAGGGGGTAAGTCTTATGCTGGTTGATTATCATGTGCATGCAGTAGCCCATGGTGAGTATAAATACAGCCAAGAACTGATTGACCAATATATGGATAATGCTTGCCGCCGAGGAATCAAAGAAATTGGTTTTAGTGAGCATGATGAATTTGTCAGCCTGGTTGACTTTGAGTTATTTAATAAAATGCAAACAAACCAGCGGAACGATATTAAACTCAGGTTAGGACTAGAATTGGATTACATTCCCGGTAAAGAGAAAGAAATCAAGGAAATTATCTCACAGAGGCAATATGATTATATAATTGGTTCGGTGCATTACATTGATGGGTGGGGCTTTGATCATCCTGATTTCCAGGGAGGCTTTCTTGAACGAGATATTGATGAGATATATAGTCAATATGCAAATATTCTGATAAAAATGGTGCAATCTAGCTGCTGCGATGTAGTCGGTCATCTTGATTTGGTAAAGATATGGGGTCACCGACCCCAGAAAAGATCATCCTTTTACTACCTTGAACCTGTTTTGCGTGCTATAAAAGAACATAATCTGGCAGTTGAAATCAACAGTGCGGGTTTAAGAAAAAAAGTGGCTGAGCTCTATCCGGCAGCTGATCTGGTAAACACGATGTTTAGGTACGGTATTCCCATAACTTTTGGGTCGGATGCTCATCACCCTGATCAGATAGGCGAGGGGTTGGCGGCAGCTTATCAATCGGCCCGCCAGGCTGGATATCGATATTTGGTGAGGTTTAATCAACGTAATCAATTAGTTACGGTTTTATAATATTTTGAAAAGGAGTTTTCTGGTTAAATTATGAGTGATATTGCTTTATTAATCATCAGCCTGGGAATAATACTGGTTGGTGCCGAAATTTTTGTAAACGGCGTTGAATGGCTGGGGAAATTGTTTAATTTATCTGAAGGAGCGGTTGGCAGCGTTCTGGCGGCCGTAGGAACAGCCTTACCGGAAACGGTTATCCCACTAATTGCGATATTGTTTGCGCGTGGGTCAGAGGGAAAAGACATCGGCATCGGAGCAATTTTGGGAGCACCGCTCATGCTCGCTACTCTAGCCATGTTTGTTACTGGCATAGCAGTATTTGTATTCAAAAGTAGACGCAGGACCGGAACCAAGGTAGTAGCTGATTACTCCAGCATGTCTCGTGATTTAGGCTTTTTTATGATTGTTTATACCGCTGCAGTGCTGGCTGGTGCAATTCCACCGGAGCTGCGTATCTGGCAGTTAATTATAGCCGCCTGCATGGTTGGCTCGTACATATGGTATGTATTTGCAATGTTGACTCAGGAAAGGGATTTGGAGTCAGAATCGGAGATTCCTCCCTGCTATTTTGCCCGTAATTACCCCACACCGCCGGTTATAAGGGTAATATTGCAGGTTATAATTGCCCTTGTCTGTATAGTGATGGGAGCTGACTTGTTTGTCCATTCAATCAAAATCGTAGCTCTAACCTATGGAGTACCTGCTTTCGTTCTGGCAATTATCATTACTCCTATTGCCACTGAGCTGCCGGAGAAGTTTAATAGTGTAATCTGGATATCTCGGGAGAAGGATACTCTGGCTCTGGGGAATATTACCGGTGCTATGGTTTTCCAGAGTTCTTTAATTCCAGCGTTGGGGATCTTTTTGACAGATTGGCAATTAAATTCGGGTGCCTTTATATCAGCTATTTTAACTATAGCATCAGCAGCCTTATTATATACTCAATTAATTCGGAAAAAACATGTCAGCGCCGCTATGTTGCTGCTTTGCGGAGTTTTTTACGCCATGTTCCTAATAGCAGTATTCAGCGGTATCATTACCGGATAGATAACAGAATGTAGATATTATCGAAGGAGGCATACAAATGACAGACAATAATAATCCGTATGACAGGGCTCATGAGCTGGCCCGTGCCATAAAGGACAGTGAAACCTATCAGGGATACATAATTGCTCAGAAAGAATTAGACAAGAGCCCAGAAGCGAAAGAAAAAGTCCGCCAATTTCGTGCCTTGCAGATGGAAGTTAATCAGGCTCAGATTTTGGGACAAAATCTACCTGATGACAAGGTCCAACAACTAACTATCGAATATGCTAAATTGAATAGGGATAAGGCTATTGCTGACTTTTTTAATGCCGAAGGAATATTTATGCAAATGTTTACCGATATCCAGCAAATTATCCAAAAGAGCCTGGAAAGCGGATTTATTGAATAGAGACTAAAAGGGCGCAGCCCTCAGAGTGTCGATAAAGTCAGACCGAGCAAAAAAAGCACCCTCTGGGCACCACAGTGCTCGCTTCACTCACTATTAATGAAAAGTCCAAGAGCAAGGCATTAATGAAAGCCAGTGATAGCGGCGAAAAATGTATGGGGACACACCGGAATTAGGTTTTGGGACACACCTCTTCGAGGAATGTCCCTTGGAATATACCTTGGAATGTCCCCGTAACAAGTACGTTGATTGAACTGGGTTGCGTTAATAACGCAGCTATTGCAACATTATTGGTTCGCAAAGCGAACATCAGTGTGCCCTTGGGTAAGCTTTTTTGACGGTCTGGGGGCGTAGCCCTTTTTTTTATTTATAGATTAGGTATACAATATATTTTTAATAACAGTCTTTACATTAATTTTATAAAGTCTAAAATTAAAATATTTAAGCGATTTATATACCCGAACAACTTAATTATTATAGAGTAGGAGATGGTAATTTGTTCAAAATAGTTCGAAAAGTAGTATTAGCGCCGGCACTCAAATTATTTGAGGTCCTGGCGCCTGATATAGCTGCCCGGGTTCAACCTGGACAGTTTATCATTTTGCGTATGAACGAGCGCGGAGAAAGGATTCCCTTAACCGTAGCTGACTTTGATCGGTCACTGGGTTTAATCACACTCATCTTCCAGGAGGTGGGAAGAAGCACGATTGATCTAGGCCAAATGGAGGTAGAGGATTATATCCTGGATGTAGTCGGACCTCTAGGGATGGCTTCCCCAATTGAGAAACTGGGACGAGTAGTCTGTATAGGGGGAGGGGTAGGGGTAGCTCCCGTTTATCCCATTACTCGGGCTCTGAAACAGGCGGGTAACGAGGTAATCTCTATCATCGGAGCCCGCAGTCAGGACTACCTGATTTTAACGGACGAAATGCAGGCGGTCAGCGATAGCTTGCTGATAGCTACTGATGATGGTTCAGCGGGTGAAAAAGGCTTTGTTACCGATATGTTAAGGAAGATTATTGAGAACAATGGTCAGGTTGATTTAGTAATGGCGATCGGACCTCTGCCTATGATGAAGGCAGTTGCAGAGCTCACCCAGCCTTACGGTATAAAAACCATGGTGAGCATGAACACCATAATGGTAGATGGTACTGGAATGTGTGGTGCATGCCGGGTAGCAGTAGGTGACAAAACAATGTTTGCCTGCGTAGATGGTCCCGAATTTGACGGCCACCTGGTAGACTGGAATATTGCCGAGATGCGAGCCCGGATGTTCGAAAAAGAAGAAAAAACAGCCATGGGAGCTTGTAGTTGTGGAGGTGATGGACAATGTCAGAAGCAAAAAAAATAAGGCCTCCGCGTCAAAGTATGCCTCTGCAGGATGCCCAGGAGAGGATCAAACATTTTACTGAAGTTGCATTGGGATATACTGAGGAACAAGCTCTTTTGGAAGCCTCCAGGTGTTTGCAGTGCAAAAAGCCGTTGTGTGTGGAGGGATGTCCGGTAGAAGTTGATATACCAGCTTTTATTAAACTTATTGAGGAAAAAGATTATGCTCAGGCTATTGCCAAGATCAAAGAAAAGAATAATCTGCCAGGTATCTGCGGCCGGGTTTGTCCCCAGGAAAGCCAATGTGAAAAACAATGCATTGTGGGCAAAAAAGGACAGCCGGTAGCCATAGGGCGCATGGAAAGATTTGCAGCAGATTGGACCGTCGCTAATAATCTGCAATTTGACAAAGTTCAACCTACTGGTAAGAAAGTGGCCATTGTAGGTTCCGGTCCCTCAGGACTTACCGCTGCCGCTGACTTGGCTATGCTTGGTCATGAAGTTATTGTCATGGAGGCTTTACATATCCCGGGTGGAGTTCTAGTCTATGGTATTCCTGAGTTTCGTTTGCCCAAATCCATAGTTCGTCAAGAAATTGATAATATTAAGAAACTGGGAGTAGAGATTCAGACTAACATGGTAGTTGGTAAAATTAATACCGTAGATGAATTGCTCGAGAGCGGTTATGATGCGGTTTTCGTTGGAACCGGCGCGGGTCTGCCGTATTTTATGGACATTCCAGGCGAAAACTATAATGGAGTTTATTCCGCCAATGAGTTTCTGACCCGTACCAACTTAATGAAAGGATACCTTTTCCCGGAATACCTGACCCCCATACGCATTGGGCCTAAGGTCGCGGTAATCGGAGCAGGCAATGTTGCCATGGATAGCGCGCGTACCGCCTTGAGGCTGGGAGCTACCGAATCAACTATAGTATACCGCCGTTCCGAGAAAGAGATGCCCGCCCGCAGCGAAGAAATCGAACATGCTGTGGAAGAGGGTGTGCAATTCGCTTTACTGACCAGCCCAGTCGAAATTATAGGTGATGAAAATGGACGGGTGAAGGCTATGGTGTGTCAAGAGTACGAATTGGGTGAACCAGATAATTCCGGCCGAAGAAGACCAGTTCCCATAGCTGATTCAGAATATATTATGGAAATAGATACGGTAATAATGGCTATCGGTCAGGGGCCAAATCCACTCATTGCTCAGACCACTCCAGATTTACAGATTAATAAAAATGGCAACATCATCGCTGATGAATCCACAGGCCAAACCAACAAACCGGGTTTATTTGCCGGAGGTGATATTGTGACCGGTGCTGCCACCGTTATACTGGCCATGGGGGCCGGTAAAAAAGCTGCCCGGGCGATTCACGAGTATTTGTCTAAAATATAAATGTGCAAATATAAACGGGATCGGGCCTGAACCCGATTGATCTAATGATAATAATGTATGCAATCTTGTATGTAATCTTGTATGTAAAAATGTATACATTATATCGGACGAAAACCTATTTACTTTATTAAGATAAAACTTATAATTTTTCATAGTTCGTGAAATGCGCACAAATTAATAAAAAATATTCCGAAGGAGGAATGCAAAAAATGTCTTATGCCAGTAATGTATTGGAAAAGGTAATGCAGAGGAATGCCCATGAACCCGAATTTTTACAGGCGGTGAAAGAAGTCCTGGAATCACTGGAACCGGTGATGGACAGACATCCCGAATTTGCAAAGGCAGGGGTTCTGGAAAGAATCGTGGAACCAGAAAGACAAATAATATTCAGAGTACCTTGGTTAGACGATAATGGGAAAGTACAAGTAAATAGAGGCTTTAGAATTCAATTCAACAGCGCCATTGGTCCATATAAGGGTGGACTAAGGCTTCATCCCTCAGTTAACATATCGATAATTAAATTCCTCGGCTTTGAGCAGATCTTCAAGAATTCCCTTACCGGTCTACCTATCGGCGGCGGTAAAGGCGGCAGCGATTTTGATCCCAAAGGAAAATCCGACAATGAAATAATGAAGTTCTGTCAGAGCTTTATGACCGAATTATGCAAACACATTGGAGCTGACACCGATGTACCAGCTGGAGACATAGGTGTAGGTGGTCGTGAAATAGGATACATGTATGGTCAATATAAACGCATCAGAAACCTCTACGAAGGAGTTCTAACCGGTAAAGGCCTCAACTGGGGCGGAAGTTTGGCAAGAACCGAAGCAACCGGATATGGGCTGGTTTACTTTGTTGATGAAATGTTGAAGTCCAAAGGCCAATCCTTTGCAGGCAAGAAAGTCGTTATATCAGGATCTGGCAATGTTGCCATCTATGCCGCCCAGAAGGCTACGGAACTGGGTGCTACCGTAATAGCTATGAGCGATTCTAACGGATATTTTGTGGATGAAGCTGGTGTAGACCTGGACATCATCAAACGTATTAAAGAAGTTGATCGTAAAAGGTGCAGCGATTATCCAGCAGAGTGCAGCGGTGCGCAATATTTTGAAGGTGATGGCATATGGACAGTTCCCTGTGATATTGCATTACCAAGCGCTACCCAGAACGAATTGGATGAGGCAGCAGCGAAGACTCTGGTTGCTAACGGATGTATTGCAGTGGGTGAAGGCGCTAATATGCCCTCAACTCCGGAAGCAGTCGCAGTATTTCATGCCAATGGCGTTTTGTTTGGCCCGGCCAAAGCAGCCAATGCCGGTGGAGTTGCCGTATCTGCTCTGGAAATGTCCCAGAACAGCATGAGATACTCCTGGACATTTGAAGAAGTCGATGCCAAATTAAAAGATATTATGATTAACATTTACAAAAAATCAAGCGAAGCCGCAAAGGAATATGGCTTTGGCGACAACCTGGTGGCTGGTGCCAACATCGCTGGTTTCTTGAAAGTGGCAGATGCCATGACCTCTCAAGGAAACGTATAAATACCTCGAAATTTATAGTTAATAGAGATATTAAAGGAGCTTCTCGTCAGGGAAGCTCTATTTTAATTTCTGAATCGCCATTATAATTGTCTGACTGGTCTCCCCAGTATTTAGCTAATATGCTATAATAAACCAAGTTATGATAGGATAATACTAAATCAGAAAATATATATGCAAAACGTGTCAAAAAAGCTGTGTAAATGTAAAACATAGTGGGAATTTGTATTAATAAACTTGGCGATTTATAAAGGAATGGTGATATTTAACGTTGAATTGTCATTACTTGGTTGCAAAATTTACAAGTTCTCTTTAACAATTCAGATTCCACCTGGTAACCTTATTAATACGACATTAAGTAGGGTTGAAGCCTAGCAAAAACCCTTTTTTGTTGGTTATTATTTACAAATATCATCAATTTAAGGAGCGTAAGATATGTTGATAAAATCTGGCATTGTTGGCTTTGATGATTTATTGTTTGGTGGTTTTATTAAAAATAGCGCTATTCTGGTCGAAGGGGTTCCGGGAGCCGGAAAAACTACTTTGGGACTTGACTTTATATATAAAGGTATTGTTGAAATGCATGAGCCAGGAATTGTTGTTACCTTTGAAGAGTTCCCAGAGCAATTATATAGAGATGCTGCTAATTATGGCTGGAATTTACGCAAACTTGAGGATGAGAATCTGCTCCGGATTATTTGTACTTCACCAGAGATAATTTTGGATGATTCCATTGGTTTTCTGGATAGTATTGTTAAAGAAATATCTGCGCAGAGATTGCTATTAGATAGTGTAACTCAATTTAACATGGAATTGGACAATCCCGGTGAGTTGCGTAAGTCAGTGTATAGTTTATGCAGCGGTTTCAAAAGAATGGGCTTAACCTCCATATTAACTAAGGAGATTGACGACTATAGTTCTCAGAAAACAGCTTTTGAAGAGTACCTGGTGGATACCGTAGTAAGACTATATTTTGAAGAATCATTCCGTTCTAGAAGAAGATATATTGAAGTGCTCAAATCCCGAGGCCAAGATTTCATATCGGGCAAATATCCTTTCAAATTTTCCAATACTGGATTAGAAATAGTTGGTGTTCCCCAAAAAAGTGCTTCGCCGGACCCGACAACAAGTTCTGATTCGGACAAACTTCCCAGTGGCATTGATGGATTAGACACTATTTTGGGCGGCGGATTCCTAAAAGGCACCACCATAATGGTTGAAGGTGCTTCGGGAACTGGAAAATCGGTAATGGGACTTCATTATTTGTTGGAAGGTTTAAAACAGGGTGAAAAGGGATTACTTGTCATAACCGAAGAAAGTTCCAATTTCATTACCCAATATATTAATTCCTTCGATATTAATCATGCCAAGATAGATTATGAAAATGATATTTTCCTGATAGACCGCGTGTTCTCAAGCACTAGTATCGAAGAAGTAATATGTGATGTGGTTAAAAAGGTGGAAGTTAATTCAATCCAAAGAGTTGTTATAGACTTTGTTAATACTTTCATTGAGTTTGGTGATAATCTACTGGTTCTTAAAAGCCAGCTAAGGAGTTTGCAAAATAGTTTAAATATGATGGGTTGTACAACTATTCTTATACTTAATGAAGATCAAGTTGGTGCCATATCTCCGCTTAAAACTACCATTTCGTCTTTGGTTCAAGGGGAAATCTATCTATCATCAACCATTCGCCAAGGTAAGCGCTTCAGGTCCCTTGAAGTAAAAAAGATGAAAGGTCAGAGATATATATCGGGGGTTCATCTAGCGGAAATAACCAGTACAGGGATGGCTGTTTTTAAAAGATTAGGAGGGATATAACTATGAGGACTGGAAAGACTGCCTTTTTTGGCATAAACGGAATAGATAGTCTTATAGGAGAGGGACTGAGTTATGGATCTCAGATAATGATTAAAGGAAAAAGTGGTCTGGGTAAATCAGTACTGGCAGCGCAATTTGTAAAGGAGACGCTGGCTTGCAGAGACAATTGTATTTATGTCTGTTGTGACGAGGCTCCCCGTGAGATGAGAGAATATTTAAAACAGTACGGTATACACCCCTGGCCTTATGAACAAGCTGGTCGGCTGGTCTTTGTGGATGCCTATAGTCTAGAACCGACCGGGAAAAACTACTTTCCCAGTGAGGATGGACTGGAGAAGTATCTCTCATTAGAAAAAGAAGTTATTAATGGAATGAACCATGACAGCCCAACTCGTATCATAATTGATAGTTTATCCACATTATTTTTAGGCCGTGACGATCAAGAAATAATGGAATTCCACCGTTACCGGCTTAAACTTCTTAAAAAGTCCGGTATTATTTCCATGGATTTGATGGTAGATGAAATACTGGAAGAGTCTATGTTTAAATTATCCGCTCATTTATATGACGTTATTATAAACATGTATTATTCGGGTTCTATGGAAAGACCGATCCGAGCGCTGCATATGGGGAAAATGAAGAGTGGCAAATTCGATTCTTCACAACTATTTTTCACTATTGACTCAAATATTGGATTAATTATTATGCAGAATTTGGTCGGATAGGAGGGCATGAAATGGATGAAAACAAACTAGATAAAGACCATTTTTCTTTTAAGTCACTAAACAATCTCTTTTGGGGAATCAGCCATTTGGCTGACAAGGTACCTATGGGAGGTAAGAACTATGTGGAGATAGCCTGTGATTACTATACGGAGAGAATGTTTAATGAGTATATTAAGCCTATATTTAAACCCGTATCTACTAATGTTATAGATTTGTGCATGGCCTGGCTAGAAATTATGGATAATGAAGGATTCTTAGATAAAAATGACTACCAACTATATAATGAGGGAGATTATACCCACATTCGGGTTGCACCGCATAACTGCACATATTTTGAATATTGCGCAGCTGTCAACAAGGAAGACCTGCCTGTCGTGTGTCCACGCATGCTTAGCTGTAAATGGATTGCTACTAATTATGCCGGTCGCCAGTACCAGTTGAAAACTGAAACATTTTCGGAAACTGAATTATGCAGAGGTACTATCTACCCCGGAGAAATGATTAGTGAAATTTTGACTAGAGATGGCGATAATATCACCATTGCAGGGGAAAGAGCCATTGTTCTATCAACCAATGCCTTTGGAATATTGGTGAAAACTATTTATGATTATGCGCCGCACCTTTTGGAGCGGGTGCTGTATGAATCAACCTATTATTCCAGCCTGTTGGAATATGACAAGGTGGAGTCTTATTATAATAGCGACCGAGATATAATCGGGCATTTACTAAACACAGTCCACCGACTTGGCAACATCCGTTATGAAATAATGGAATTTGACAGTGTAAATAAACGCGCCGTTGTATATGCCTACGGTTCTTATATGGCCGAGATTTTCAAAAAAAATAAACTTTCTACATCTCCTAAAACCGCTTGTGCTTCGGGCAAAGGAAGATTAGCTGCCTATTTTACCAAAGCCTGGGGTGAAGAAATCGTGTGCGAAGAGATGAAATGTGAAGCCTTTGGAGATGAGCATTGTGAATTTACACTTTTGCCAAAACGACTGTAAAATTAACCTTATGAAGGAGCAAAATGATGCCCATAGGAAATTATGATAATCAAAGTATTGATAACGCCATAATAAAAATAGAGATATTATCATTTTTTCTAGCAAATCCACATATGCGAGATACGCTTAAAGGATTTTCCATGAGATTATTCATTAATCAAAAATTAATATCTGAGGCCATGGAAGAATTAATAGATGTAGGGATCGTTGAAAAAAGTGGAATGAGTGATAGAACTATATATAGATTGAAAATTTCTTATGCTACCCTGGAAGAGTATCTTGCCTAATGCATTGTCAAATTATGAGGGGGAGAATGTAGAGTGCAAACGAGTCTCATCTTGGATAAAATTCCTTTAGGAATAATTGTGTTTGATGAAGCAAATGACATAATCTCAATTAATGATTGGGGCGAAGAATTCTTCGCAAAGACCAGTTGTTATTTACAGCCGATTATTCAAGAAATGGTTAGGAGCACGTTGACCAATCATGAATCCATTCAAAAAATTATCCGATTCAGCGATTATACCGATTTGTTTATCTGGAATATTAAAACTGAGTTTATCAAGGTATCATCACCCCAAATAGCAGTATTTATACAAGACCAGACAATAAATACAAGACTAGAACAGACTATTCTAAAAGCTGAGAAATTGGCTGTTATAGGCCATCTAGCCATAGGGTCGCTTATGGAGATTCGTAATCCGTTAACCAGTGCTATTGGGTTTTGCCAGCTGATTAAAGATGATGAAAACCTTAAAAGGGATTATCTTAAAATTATCTCCAGAGAATTAGAACAAATTCAGGGCATTATTGAAAGCTATAGAGTAATAAGCCAGCCTTCAGCAGCAAGATGTATTGATAGTATTTATCATAGATTTTGGAAATGTATTCATAGCAAAGTTAATTGTTATAAATTGATAATGATAATCGATGCTTATGACGAAATGTTGATTAATAGTATTGGTGAAGAACAAATAAATAATACACTTAAATTTATTAGGACATTAGATATCTGGGCGGAAGAAGGTACTTATGTTATTAGTTTTGAGATTAACGAAGAATCCCGATCTTTAAAAATTAATTTTGGTTTAATGGGTAAGATGAACCGGAATTTTTATCATTCCAGCAATGTTTATCAGACTATTGAACGCCACAATATTGATAATGATCAAGTGAATGTACAAATTCTTAATGATGAAGCAATAAATATTAACTTAACTTTTTAAGGCTATTTCATTAAAGTCAGACCGAGCAAAAAAGTTCAAGAGCAAGACATTAATGAAAGCCAGTGATTGAGGCGGTGTAAGGTATGGGGACACACCGGAATTAAGGTTTTGGGACACACCTCTCCGAGGAATGTCCCTTGGAATGTCCCCGTAACAAGTACGTCGATTGAACGGCTTTTCGTTAATAACGCAGCTATTGGGCTTTTTTGACGGTCTAGGGCAGATAGAAAAATCTGCCCTTATTATATTAATTATTACTTACCTATTGCTAAAAGTTGAGTTGGTATATAATTAAAGGATGCAATGCATAAATTAAGGAGGCAAAACTTGAGCAAAAAACTAATTTTAACTCTAGCTTTTATTTTGATGCTTATTATTACTGGATGTAATTTACCAAAGAACGACCCTGATATTGCTTCAGTTAATGGCGTAAAAATAACCCGGAGCCAATTTGATCAGCAATACAACTTAATTAAAAATGATTTCGAAAGCAAGCAAGACGCAGTTCTGGATGAAACCAAAGACCAAGACCTTATTGATAGGATCAAAAGTGCTACCTTTGATGAGTTGGTAATGCAAAGGTTAATACGCCAAGATGCGCAAAAGAACAGTATTAGTATTGACTCTGCAGAAGTTGATGCTATACTGAATAATTTTAAACAATCAAAAAATGGAGCCGAGGTCGATGGGTATCAGAAGTTCCTTAGTGGGATGAAAATGAGCGAAAAAGATTTGCAGACTCAAATAGAAATTAGTCAATTATACGACAAATTAAGGGATAAGGTGGCAGGTGGAATAACCATAAGTGATGCTGCTGCGGAAAAATATTATAAGGATAACCCTAGCCTGTTTGAAGAACCGGGGGGAATCCAAATATATCATATATTAGTTGATACCGAGCAAAAGGCCGCTGAAGTGATGGCAAAACTAAAGCAAGGCAATGATTTTGCCGCTTTAGCTAAGGAATATTCAATTGATCCTGGCAGCAAAGACCAGGGTGGAGATCTGGGCTTGGTTAATGACAATACCAATTTTGTGCCAGAGTTTAAAAAGGCGGCTTTGGCTTTACAGTCAGGTCAGTTAAGCCCTCAAGCTATCAAAACTGATTATGGATATCACATTATTAAAGCTGGCAATATGAAAACAGCCACCCTATTATCCTTTGAACAAGTGAAAGAGCAACTTAAGCTGGAATTGGCGAATGAGCAGCAAGATCAAACGTTTCAAATTTACCTGGAACAACTAATGAATAATGCCGATATTGAGGACTTACGATCAAAATAGAGAGTGGAGTTTCGGGTAGGTATACAGTATTTCCATCCATAACCCCTTGCCAAATCAAATGTATATTATATAATTACTTTGAGAAAAATAATATTTTAGTTGGGCGAGGGTGTCCGTGTTATGGTCAATGTGAACTTGATCATGCCATGGACACCTATTTTATTGTAGGCAGGTGATGATGAATTGTGCCGAAAGCATCAATAATAATTGCTGATGGAAAAGCGAGCAGCAGACGATCATTAAAGGAACTATTAACCCGTTCAGGTTATCTGATTCAGGCTGAGGCACAGAATGCACCTGATTTATTGAGAAAAGCTCGAACCATGTTTCCTGATATAGTGATTATGGATTCGGGCCTGGAAGGCGGGGGTATTCAGGAGATAGCTGACATTATCACAGGAGATGAACTAAGCAATGTTCTGGTTTTGGTGGAAGGTTCTCATTGGCGGCAATTGGATAATATTCCTCATATAGTGAAACCTTATTCAGAAGAAACCCTGCTTTCGGTCATTGAGGTGTCTCTACTCTATCAAAATCGATTCAATTCCATGAGGCAAGAGGTAGATAAACTGAGGGACAGTCTCAGTACTCGCAAAGGTATTGAGAAAGCTAAAGGAATTTTGATGAAAAAGCTTGGAATTGAAGAGGCAGAAGCCTATCGTTCAATGCAGAAAGAAAGCATGAACCGAGGCGTTTCCATGAAAGATCTAGCCAGGGCAATAATAGCCGCTAACGAAAATGAAATTATTGATAAGGAGAGATAAGCATGAGTGACAACAAGAGACAGGCGATCATTGAGAAGATTAAAGCGAATGATGTAAGGTTTATCAGGTTGCAGTTTACTGATGTAATGGGTGTAATGAAAAACATAGCCGTACCAATCAGCCAACTAGACAAGGTTTTGGATGGGGAAATTATGTTCGATGGTTCCTCAATTGATGGTTTCCTTGATATTTCTGAATCAGATATGTACCTGGTACCGGATCTGGACACCTTCGTTATATTCCCTTGGAGATCCTCCAACGGTAAAGTAGCACGGTTTATTTGTGACAATTACAATCCAGATGGCACACCGTTTGCAGGCTGCCCACGCAATAACCTGAAACGGGTTCTGAAAGAGGCTCAGGAGTTGGGTTATACCATGAATGTAGGACCTGAAGCTGAATTTTTCCTTTTCCTTTCCGATGAAAAAGGTCACGCTACCACCCAAACCCAGGATGAAGCAGGCTATTTTGACCTGGCACCTCTGGATCTAGGAGAAAATGCACGCCGGGAAATGGATACCACCCTTGAAGAGATGGGCTTCGAGATTGAGGCTTCTCATCATGAAGTAGCTCCCGGACAGCATGAAATTGATTTTAAGTACGGGGATGCTCTGCATGTTGCTGATGCTATCATGACATTCAAGCTGGTAGTCAGATCTATTGCCCAAAGACATGGGCTTCATGCTTCTTTCATGCCTAAACCTATCTTTGGCATAAACGGTTCCGGAATGCATACCCATCAATCACTGTTCAAGGATGGTGAAAACTGTTTTTATGATCCCAATGGTGCAGATAAACTCAGTGATGTAGCTAGAAACTATATGGCCGGTATTATTAAAAATGCCAGGTCATTTGCAGCGATAACCAATCCTACTGTAAATTCCTATAAAAGATTAGTACCTGGCTATGAAGCTCCGGTAAACATTGCATGGTCAGGAGCAAATAGAAGCTGTTTGGTCAGGGTTCCGGCCAAAAGAGGCATCAGCACCCGTATTGAAGTTAGAAATCCCGATCCTTCCTGCAACCCATACCTGGCAATGGCCGTTATGTTAACTGCTGGTCTGGATGGAATTAAGAACAATTTGGCTTGTCCTGCTGCTGTGGACCGTAACATTTATAAAATGGAAGATGCGGAAAGAAAAGCGTTGGGAATCGAAAGTATGCCTGGCAGCCTGCTGGAAGCCGTTCAAGAATTGCAGAAGAGCGAATTAATTCAGGGTGCTTTAGGAAAGCACATCTATGAGAAATTCGTGGAAGGCAAACTAGACGAATGGCAGGATTACAATATCCAGGTATCACCTTGGGAGGTCGCCCAATATTTGACCAAATTCTAGAAATAGAGCTGAATTTATAGTTTAAGAGGCCAGGGAATTCGTTCCCTGGCTCAGACCTTCAAAAAAGGCCTTGTTTCATCTCGGAAACGAGGCCTTTCTGTCTGGCTATGGTGCGATTCCGTTTTAAGTCTGCAGCCTCTTCTTAACGCCTACTGTATTTTTAACCAACTCGCTATCTCATTTGTAAAATAATAGAAGTATATTAATATGGTGCGAATAATAACAAAATACGAGATAATTAAAATATGTTCTAAAAATTCGACATTTTTGTATTCCCGGGTATTAAACATTTTGGGGGATAACCAGTCACCTCTTGCAGATAGAGTAAATACTGCACAAATAAAAGTCCGTTTAACAGCCGGGCAGGAGGTATTTCCCAAACCCTGGTTCGGCCAGCTTATGGGAGATGCTAGTACCCTATTAACCCTAATTCTGTACATAAATCGGCGAGGAAAATTTTCGCAGGACAAGGCGGAGGAGTGAGAAATACTGGGCCGTATTGCGATTGACGACAACGCAGTCATACGGAAATTTAATCGACGAGAATATATAGAATTGGGGTTAACAGGTACTAGGTATTTGGCCTGGTTAATTCAATTGGATCATTGGATACGGGAATACCGGGTAATAATTGCCTGAAGCCTTTTAATAACCGCTTGTTGCATAGGTCCAGCAGGGCGGCAAAATCCTGTTACAGGTACTTTGCGGCATGGTATCCATCAAAAATGTATACAATTTTTCTTCATATTACCTATTGTATTAACAATGTAATGCATGTAAAATAAAGTCGAAAGCTTTGGACAACGGCGTCCTTAAGTTAGGTTGTAGCAGTAATAATGCTTAAACCATATCTTAAGGCGCTTTTTTTTATTGCCTTTTATAAAACATAATATTTAGTACTAAGGGCAGGTGAGGCCAGCATGGGAAATGGGGAAAATATGAATATAATAGAAGAGTTTCGAACAATTGCAGGCGATATAAAAATTATCGACACACCGGAAGAGAAAGATATGTACAGCCATGACATCGGCGACGTACCCTCTTTTATGACCAAAATGTTATTTAAAACACAGCCATCCTTCGTGGTGCAGCCTAAAAACATCGCAGAAATCCAAAAGGTTTTAGCCTTTGCCAATGAGAAGAAGATCCCAGTTATACCACGTGGAGCCGCTTCATGGGGATTTGGCGGCGTCATCCCTACCAATGCCGGGATAGTGATTGATCTGTCCCCTTTCAGAAAAATCATCGAAATCAACCCGGAACAAAAGACCGCCCGAGTCGAAGCGGGTGCGCGCTGGAGCGATATAGACATCGTGGCAAAAAAGCAGGGACTGTCCTTGATGACCTATCCATCAAGCAAATTTTCCACTGTGGCGGGATGGATTGCAACCGGCGGCTACAGTATCAATAGTTTCCGCTATGGCCACCTGTCAAAACAAATCCAGTCCATGACCGTGGTGACCGCCTCGGGTGAATCCAAAACGCTAACTCCGGCTGACCAAGAATTTGCCTATTATATCTCTACCGAAGGCGTCTTTGGCATCATCGCGGAAGTAACCCTCACCCTCAGACCAACTCCGCAGGCGTCTTTTTCGCACCTGCTCTATTTTAAGAATGCATATGCAGCCTTTGATTTTATTGATGGCTTTGTAAACAGTAAAGAGAAAAAAAACATCAGCGTGAATGTCATCCGCTTCCTGGATGAAAACCATATGAGCGATTCCAATGAGGTCCTGCACGATAATGTATTTAAAAAGAGTCCCGCTGTTCTGGTGGAATTGAGCAGCGCGGATGATGATGAGAAATTTGTAACATTTTTATCACAAATGGCCGACATTGATGAAGCACCCAGTTATGTGGCCAGCTTTTTATGGAACGAGCGTCTCTTTGGCGCCAAAGCCAAACGTCTCGGTCCGAGCATCTTGACCAGTGAAAGCATTATCCCCATCAAGAATACCGCCGCCTTTATTGAAAAGGCCCAAAAAATGGGGACGTCATTCGGGGTGGAAGTATGCATTGATTCCTACATCCTGGATGAAAAACACGCCCTGGTGATGACCCCTTATCTATGCGACTCGAGAAAATTTAAATACTATCTCAATATGGCCCTGGTTCCGATGCTGACCCAGGCGGCTTTAAACCTGGGCGCCGAACCGTATGGTCTTGGCATCTGGAATGCCTCTTTTATCAATCATTTATACAGCAAAGCCAAACAGAAGGAACTCCGGGCCTATAAAGCCAAGGTTGATCCGAACAATATTATGAATCCCGGCAAGTTCTTTGCGATAAAATCCAAATTCTTTAACATTCCTGCCCTGATGTTTAATCCCTTCTTCTTGGGTATAAGCATGCAGGTGATGATCTTCTTTGCACCAGTCATCGGCAGGGTGGGCAGAATGATCTTCGGTAAAGACCAGAAGCTCGACAGCCTTGATGTCGAACTCAGCACTCATGCCTGCGCCAAATGCGGCAACTGTATAGCCGTATGCCCGGCCTATCTGGTAACCGGCAATGAAGCGATGACGGCCAAGGGCAAGGTCGCGCTGGCCAAAAAACTGCTGGAAGGCAAAAACGTAACCCCGGAAGAAGCAGCCAAAGCTTTCATGTGCATGCACTGCAAGGCCTGTGAAGAGATATGCCAGACCAACCTTGAGCTCATGATGCTCTGGGATGCTCTGGAAAAAAGGATTGAAGGGACATTCGGCCGTCCGGATACACAGATTGCCGATTTCCTGAAAAATGTCGATCAAAGCAAGGAATATTGGGAAATGGTGGACAGGAAGGGTTAATCCCAACAATAAAGAAAATTGCTCTGCAATCAGTTCCCATAGACAGCAATTTTACCCGCAAGGGGTAGGCCGCATCCCTAGGAAGCATAGCTTCAAGGGCTGCGCTCTCAGTACTTTATTCCTTAATCCTTGCCAAATATTTGGCAAGAAGCATAAATTCCTAAAGTACAAAAAATTATAAAGAAGAGATGGAAAAAGATTATGCCAAAGAAATATCATATTCATCCAAAAGTTACCCCGCTGGAGATGGAATATCTCTATAAGTTCAAAATCACCCGGGGAGAAAACTGCATCAACTGCGGAAGGTGCACCAAGGTCTGTATCTATGAAGCCCATAAGCGCAGAAAAGGGGATCGGCGTAAAATGGCGGACCCCAATACGGCTGTGTGCCGGAACTGCTTCAGGTGCATTCAGGAATGCCCGCGCGGAGCGCTGGAAAAATCCCTGCACCAGGATTATGTCAATATCAGCGGCTCCCACTGGAAAGCGGACATGTTCCTCACGCTCTGGAAGCAGGCTGAAGACGGCAAGGTTCCCGTGACCGGCGCCGGATACCGCGGACCGTTTACCGGGGCAGGCTTTGATAGCATGTGGACCGACATGTCGGAAATCGTGCGCCCCACGCGTGACGGAATTCACGGTCGTGAATATATCAACACCGGTGTGGAACTGGGCCGCAAGCACAACCATCTGGCCTTTGACGCCGAAGGCCGCCTGTTGACGCAGCCGCATACGACCGTTGATATCCCTATACCTGTTATCTTTGATATACCACCGGTGCAATTAAACCCGAATGTTATGCTTGCTTTGATCAAGGCCGCCAGCGAGATCAGCACCTGCGTTATTCTGCCGGCGGCGGATATCAAGCCGGAGTTTAAAACATACAGCGCCAATATCATCCCGTTCATTACCGAGGGTGAAATTGACAAGTATGCAGACATACTGAAGGACTCCCGTCTGGTGGCCATTGATTATACCGATGCCCTGACGGATAAACTCGCAGCCATAAAAGAGCGCATTAAAAATATCAGCAATGCGGTAACCATTATCCGCGTTCCGGCCATCAGCGGCATTGAAGGCACCGTCTCTAAGCTGGTAAACAGCGGCGCGGAGGTAATCCAGATCGTGGCGGACTATCGCGGCCTGGAGATAAACAAAGACAAGGAAGCTAACTTCAAACCGCGCCTGATGAAAGATATCATCCGCTCTATCCATTTGAAGCTGGTCGAGGAGAGAATTCGCGATGAAATCACCCTGATCTTCTCCGGCGGTATAGCCATGGCCGAGCATGTACCTAAATTAATGCTCTGCGGCGGCGATCTGACGGCGATAGATATCCCGCTGTTCATCGCCTTAGGCGCCCGTTTATACGAAGAGCCGGAAAAGCTGCTGCTTCTGCCGGACGGCCTCGAAAAATTATCAGTGGATATCATTACCCAGCGTATGGTCAATCTCATGGGCGCATGGCATTCCCAGATTCTTGAGATGATGGGCGCCATGGGTATTCGCGAAGCCAGACGGTTGCGCGGAGAGACCGGTCGGGCCATCTTCTTTGAAGAGATCGACGAGGAAACATTCGGCAAATTATTTAAACAACAATAAGAAAATGGGTGAATAGAAATATGAAACCATCAACAGTAAAAATTAAAAAGATGCCTTCCCGGTTTAAACACCAGGTACCCAAGTACAAGATTACCCGGTCTAGTGACTGCATTAACTGCGGTACCTGCGCCAAGACCTGTCCGTATGGCGTGCATGAACGGCCTGAAGGGCATAACAGGGTCAATCCGCCCATCGATTACAAATGCATCGGCTTTGATTGCGAGTCGAAGGAATTCTGTTGCCTTGCCCAGTGTCCGCGCAAGGCTTTGAGCCTATCGCTCAATCCCATGTATGAAGCGTTGGGTGATCCCCGCTGGACCGCCGACATGATTACCGGCACCTGGATCATGGCCGAGACAGGCTATCCGCCAGAGCGTACCGACCTTGATTATAATGTGGGCAATTCTGGCGGCGGCTTTGATAAATTGCGCTTCAAGTTCCCGGCCAATCCGCCCAAGGTGGACAAGTCCGAGATCTCAACCGCCATTGAGCTCAACCGCCGCAATGATGGAAGAGCGCCGGTGGTCATTTCCACTCCGGTCTATGGCGGCGGTATGTCATTCGGATCCGTTAGCCTGTCGACCATGGTTTCCAAGGCCCACAACGCGGCCATATGGAACACCTTTACCTGCACGGGAGAAGGCGGCTTCCCGGATATTTTAAAGCCTTATGATGATCATGTCATAACTCAGGTTGCCACCGGTCTGTTCGGCGTGCGGGAAGAAACTATCCAGCGCGTTAAAATCATCGAATTCAAATACGCCCAGGGCGCCAAACCCGGTTTGGGCGGCCACCTCTTGGGCGAGAAGAATACGGAAGGCGTTGCCAAGATGCGCGAGGCAGTCAAAGGCACCTCCCTCTTTTCACCGTTTCCTTTTCACTCGGTATATTCTATTGAAGACCACAAGAAGCATATTGACTGGATCAAGCAGATGAACCCTATTGCCCTCGTTTCAGTCAAAGTTTCTACGCCCAATGATGTGGACATGGTGGCGGTCGGTTCCTACTATGCCGGCGCCCATATCATTCATATCGATGGCGGCTACGGCGGTACCGGCGCAGCGCCGGATATAGCCAAGAAAAACATCGCCATGCCCATTGAGTACGCCATTGTCAAGGTGCACAATTTCTTAAAGGCCGAAGGCGCCCGGGATGCGGTAACCCTGATTGCCTCGGGCGGCATCCGCACTGCGCACGACCTGGCCAAGGCCATTTGCTTAGGCGCCGATGGTGCGGTAATCGGCACGGCGGAAATGGTCTCTTTAGAATGTGTGCGCTGCGGCAACTGTGAATCCGGTCGCGGCTGCGCCCGCGGTATCGCCTCCACCGACTCGGAACTGGCGGATTTATTTACCGAAGAATGGGCCACCCAGCGTTTAACGAATATGTATAATGCCTGGAATTATCAACTGGTAGAAATCCTGCAGAAATTCGGCATGAAGAGTGTCAAAGAACTTGTAGGCCGTACAGACCTGCTGGAACATATCGATTACAGCAAATGAACGGAGTAAGATTAACATGGATAAAGCTGAAAAAATATTAGAATCGCGTAGTGAGTTTTTACGTCAGGTACCGCCGCTGGCCCCTAACACGGAAGAGGAAGGCGGCTGTGGAGTTACCGGATTTATCAGCTCAATTCCGGTTACCGGAAAAAATATCTTTGAGCCTTCGGCACAGATGCACAATCGCGGCAACGGCAAAGGCGGCGGCATCGGCGCAGTCGGTTTTGTACCGGAAGCCTTAGGCGTTTCCCGCCAGGTCTTGGATGATGACTACATGCTCCACATTGCCCTGCTTGATAACAGCGTGGCAACAGAGATCGAAGAGACCTATATCAAACCGAACTTTACCATAGATAAATCCGAAAAGCTTGACACCCTCGATGACTATCAGTCCATCGGCCTGGAAGTAAGACCGCCGGATATCATGCGCTATTTTGTGCGCGTCAAGGACGATGTACTGGATGCCTTCATCCAGGAAAAGGGCCTGACCTTCATGGAACGGCGCGATGCGGAAGATGAGTTTGTGTA